>Ga0193701_1000091_pt1 | contig 20113 bp, 32 predicted proteins | sample U3s2metaG_FD_143055 | JGI IMG/M metagenome (GOLD analysis project Ga0193701, IMG submission 143055) | Soil microbial communities from a riparian zone of the East river system, Colorado, United States - U3s2 | ecosystem: Environmental > Terrestrial > Soil > Riparian zone | place: USA: East River...
GTAAGCTCGTGCTCGATTGCGCACAAGTCAGACTGTGCCGCCATAACAGTCTTGATGTTCTTGTAAGCACCGGGGTGCTCATCAAGCAGCCTCTTCGCGGACATGGTTCCCCATGTCCTGTCGCCCATTGCCTCACGCAGGGATGCCGGGTCAAAGGTATCACGCGCCTGACGCCGCGACATCGTACGCCCCGCACCGTGAGATGCTGAATGGAACGCCGCATCGCTTTGCAGTCCGCGAACGATATACGTATTGGTGCCCATCGAACCGGGGATAATTCCCAGGTCGCCGCGCCTCATACGGATCGCACCCTTACGAGTCAGCCAAACATCCTGCCCAAGGTGGTGTTCCTTTTCACAGTAGTTGTGATGGCAGTTAATCTGCTGCACAACTTCCGCATGAGAAACTACCTTGACCAGCGACTTGAAAGCGTTCCGCATCATCTTCACACGGTTGCCCATTGCGTAGTCCTGCGCCCACAACATATCGTTAATGTATGCGTCGAACTCGATAGTATCCTCAACCAGGTAAGAATACGTCGGGTCATTCAGCTTGATATGGTAGCGCTTCATAACTTCCCGCGCCGTCGCCATGTGCTTCTTAGCGATGAGGTTTCCCACGCCGCGAGAACCGGAATGCAGCACAAGCCAGATGTGGCCGCGCTCATCTACGCACAATTCTACGAAGTGGTTACCGGAGCCGAGAGTACCGAACTGCTTTTCTGCCCGCGACAGTTCCTTCTGGTCGAGATTAACGCGATTGACATCGGGAATGTTGTAGTCGCGCGCATCGAATCCCTGACCGACGCCTGCCGGAATTGCTTTCGCAATCAGACCGTAAAGCTTGTCGAGAGAATCGGGAAGATCGTCCAGCGTTAGGTTAGTTTCAAGTGCGATCATTCCGCAGCCGATGTCAACCCCAACGAGCGACGGGACAACCGCGCCCTTAGTCGGGAGTACCAGCCCAATAGGACCGAATCCTACGTGGCCGTCAACCATCAGCGCCGCATGACCGACCACAAAGGGTAGTGACGCTACGTCGCACGCCTGACTAATCGCGGCCGGGTCGATTCCCTCCGCGCCCCATACCAAGAGCCTGTTGTTGACTCGGGTAATGTTTCCCATCTTAAATCCCTCTCTCTGTGAACCTGTCTAGGTCCACCTTACCACATCGGGCTGCCTGCCGTCAAATGTTTTTACCGGGCGCATAGCCTGCACGTTTCGGAACACGCGGGTAAACGAGTCTGCCCACGATCCTGTCTGTCCGCGCATTCCAGCCTCGCCGTCAATGCTGACGTAGTAGAACCAGTTAGGACCGAACTTGCGAACATAGCCCTTTACTGTTGAATTGGGGCAGACAGCCCAACCGGACTCCGACCGGAAAATTTCACCGCAAGGACAACGCCACGAATCGGTATAAGCGTCGAGCGGCATAGGCTTATGCTTCATCCAGATTCCATAAAGCAGGTACCGCAGATAATGCTGACAACGGCAACGCCATGAAACATTCCCTCGAACGATTCACCAAATAGCATACCAGCCCTAAACTGCCGATTACAGTTTTCGCATACCTGATCGTCCGCATGCATTTCCAGAGTTACGGGTCGGAGACTCAGAATTTCTTCCTCGGTTCTCTGGTCGAGGATATCAGGATGCATCAGCCGGATATGATTCAGCATGTCCGTGTCGAAATGCGTGTCACAGATTAGGCAATCCATTACTGGTAAGCCCCGCCTTGCCTTCCCAGCGCGCGATATCTTCGGCATCTTGTTTCGCAACAAGCTTATCGTGCTCGGAAACCGCCTTATCGTGTTCGGCCAGAGCTTCGTCATGTTCGGCAACGGCCTTATCGTGATCGGCTACTGCTTCCGCGTGATCGGTAACCAGAACGGTAATTGGTTCGTTCTTCGAGGCTAGTGAAAGCGCCGAAAGCCGGTACGTTTCCCGCTCATTTTCAAGGTAGGTGATTCGCTCTTTCAGAACAGCAATTTCGGCCGCGTCTTCGCGCATCCACTGCTCGTAAAGACCAATGGCCTCGTTGTAATTCTTTCTGCTGATGAACACTTGTTTGCCTTTCAGTTCTTTACGTTACTAGGTTGAGTGAAACGACTATGATTATGGCCCATATGGTGAAAATCAGGACGTACCATCTAGACCCGTACCAGACATCTTCAAGAGTCAGAGAGCCGATCGTTTTACTAGTTGTTTTAACTGGTTCCCGCTCTCTCGCCAAGTTAGGCACCGGATGATCCAGACGAACCATGGTTAGCATCAGTTTGTAGTGTTCTTTACTACCAGTTTCGACGTAGCGCGTGGCTGCGCGCCGCCAGTCTTCCGCCGTTGGGTTCTGCGGCACGATATACTCGTCGGCGGGTACGCTTAGTGGTCTTTCATGATCTACTACCGGAGGATAACCGGCGTTAGCCCACTGGATTAGTTCATGCTCTCCGAGATACTGTTCAGCCTGTTTTGCTGCCATGACGATATCCAGCTTTTCCCGCGTTTGGCGCATTCGTTTATCCAGAGTTGCTACGTATTCGGTATCGCACCAGACAATTGCCTTATGGCGCTTATTCCGGTAATCGTTATAGTCTAGTATCAAACTATCGATCTGTTCATCGATTGTCATCAGGGCTCCAAAACTAAATTGATATGGCAGGGCACGAATCTCGCCGCACCCCACGATAACGATTTACTTTACATTACCATTCTGGACGCCAGCCGGGGGAGCTGTAACCACGTCGCTAGTCGGGTCACCGACAATAGAAATGCGGTGCTTGGTTTCATCCCAGATAGCCGGGGCCATTACGGTATGCACGGTTTCCTCCGCGCGCTGCAAGCTCGGCTTACCGTTAATAATGCAGATGACGTAGGTACCGTCAGATGCAGCCGGGGTATGAATACCGAACGGGTCAGCCTGCGGCATGATATCCGCGCCGCCGCCCCACTTACCCGGAATCGGAACAATCTGCATCGGGTTGGAAAGCTGCGAAGTGTCAGGCACGGCCATTCCCAGCGACGGACAGATCATGATAGGGTCCTGAATTCCGAAGTTGAAGAAGAACGACGTAGACTGGTCGCCCTGAGCCGAAGCAATTTCCGCGTCGATAAGCACCTGACGCTCAAGACTCCACTTGAAATACGGGATAGGCTGAGTCTTGTTGTATTCGGCCTGCTGCGCAGTAGCGCCGCGCTGCTCTGTCTGCTGCGCGTTCTGACCCTGACCACATGCGGCCAATCCGCCACCCATAGCGACAACAGCGCCAATGACGATAGCAGCCTTTACCTTGCGGCTTGCATTTTTGTACGAGAACAATTGATTTCCTTTGCTGTCTTTACTGACCGGGCTGGGTGGTTACTGCGTACTTGCTAGTAGCCGAAAGCTCGCCACCTACGCAGTTTGTGGTTACCCAGGACTGATCGGCCGGGGCAAGTTCGGTAACATCGTTAAGCTGAGCTGCGTCGCCGCATACGAGCTGAGCGGCATAGGACCGCGACTGCTCGATATCCAGCTTCATCGCCGCATAGGCGGGGTTGTCGATCTGCAACGTGTAGCGCTGTACGTCCGCGATCTTCTGCGGGATCTCGCTGCGCATTGCCGACTGATTACCTACGCCCTGTTGCTGCACCGTTGCTTCGCGGTTAGCATTCTGGGCAGTAAACCACCATCCGGCTTGCCACCCGCCTACAACCACGCCAACTACAACCGCGACGCCCAGCAATACGCCGGGCACTGATCGCCAGAATGAAGAGTTGAATAGAAACATTTAATCCTTTTTCTTTGTATTGGGGTCGGTGATTTTGAAAGGTCCCCACTTAGCCTGATGGGCAAATAGCAAAGCTAGCCCGCCTATCAGCAACGTGATAAGTATGCCTGAGATAAACCCAGCTATGATACCTTGATTGTAGATCTGATCCATTACCTCTTGTGGACAATACACTTCGGCCTCTTTCTTTGTCCGCGCCAGAATTCGGGGCAAGTGCAGAGTGCGTCGAGTAGGTTAGCCATTAATCATCCTCCACGACTAGCCGGGCGGTAATGTACGCGGGCTCCCCGCAATTCCAGCATAGCACCAAGCCAGGTTCTATTTCTGGGCTTCTGCCTCTAACATCACAAGGCTCGCAGAGATACGCTGCAATTACCAATCGCTCGGCTCTGCTTCATGATCGGTGATAGCGGTATTAACGTGGTACCAGGGGTTACCCGTTCTGGTAACGTCGATACTGATTTGGTGATCGCATTCCTGGCAGAAGATCATTTGTCGTTCCTTTGTTAAGTGATAATTGCCAGCCGTGACAACGGGAAGATTCGTAATCTTCGTTCTTGCGGGGCTGGTCAATACTCACAGGTTAAACCTGCCAACCGTCATGCCGGGAAATCTCACAGATTTCGTTGTCTCGGGATTGGTCAGATTAGTTCCGCCGTGTTTCCGGGAAAGCTTTACGCTTCCGTACTTACGGGGCGGATAGGCCCATAAGATCGAAATGCCAAAATCATATCCCGAACCAGGTAGTCTAGGTGCGCTCGGGCATTCCGATCGATCTTGTCACCATGTGCTCGTCCAAGCTTACGCAGAACAGCCCGCATTGGATTACCTGGGGCTTCTTTACCTGTACCACGCATAACACCATTGAGGCCGATAACGCGACGGACAATGAAGCCCGTGCCCCATGGCTTGCCGTTGTACTCGCGTAGCTGACCCGTCCAAGGATCATAAACCGCGACGGCAATGGCAGCCAACTTGTTAGGAGACGTGCATATTGGATTCCGTACTTGCAAGTTAAACATCGAATAATCTTCGGGGTCCAGCGTGACCCATGCGATATTAACGATATCTTCCATCCAAGGCGATTCGTAACCGCCGCTGTTCTGGATAGTCAGGAAATCGCCAGTCACCTTATCTCGCTCGCCATGGGAAAGATCCCCACGACTAGCCCTTACCTCGTGACCAGAGTCGAACGAGCCATTCCGGGCAACCTGCGCCACAGCGTATTCGTTAAGCGCAATAACCGCGTCATCCTGGCCGTAAATCGACTGCTGCTGTACCGTGCTCGCAAGCTTGTTAGCTACCGTGATTGGCTGATAGTCATTGGCCCGAAGCTTGGCGGTAAGGTCGTCCAGCTCGGCCTGAGTCATAAACTGACTCTTGCTTTTCCCATTGCTAGGCTTCCAGCAGTTGCCATCGCCTACGACGATTCCGCCGCCTGGTGGCAGCTTGCCTACGTCGAATGGTTCTACGTGGTCGCGCTCGTTCACCATCATGACCAGCGTCTTGTTTTCCTGGTCGATTGCTACTACGTTCATCGTTTCCTTTCGTAAAGAAATGTGCCTACCGTGTTGACGGGGAAGCTTCTGCTTCCGTACTAGCGGGATAGGTCACAAAGAGGTTGTCTGCCGTTGAGTCGGGAAAGGTTTATCCTTTCGTCAGAGCGGGGCAGATCAGTAATTGTCGGCCGTCTTAACGGGGCGATTGCTACGCCGTAGGTTCGGGGCCGATCAAATCGTAAATTACTTAGCGCACGTAGCGCCCCACGAATTCGCAGGACCGGCAATATCACATTCGATAGGAATGATAAGCCCGCTAGGACTGTGCCATTCCCAGGTCATTGCGGCCTTTACGACTCGCATAACATCCTGAACAATATCAATGGGGCAGCAGAACACAATTTCGTCGTGAACTGTAATTCTAACAAATTGCCTAACACTGGCCGGAAGCCGAAGAATACATTCCTTCAAGATATCGGCAGCGCAGCCCTGACCCATAAGCGCGGGTGCCTGAGTGTAAACCCTATCAGGGTCACACTTCATCAAGCGACCCCAGCCATTGTCAATTAGCCCGGCCCGCGCCACTGCACGGATATTCCGCTGCCAATTCATCAAGGTCTGGAATTGCATTTCGCGTTCGCGGAAGTAGTCGAGTACAACCTTTTCATCATGGCCCTGCTTGATAAGCTTATTCTTACCCAGACCATAATTAGCGCCGTGAGTAATAGGCTTGATCTTGTCGCGGAATGCAACGGAGCCAAAGAACTTCATCGCAATCTCAGAGTGAGGGTCGCGGCCATTCTCGAACAACGCCGCGTAATTCCTGTCACCGCTGAGCCCTGCAATGCCGCGCATGTCAACCTGGCTAAGGTCGCAAGTGAATACCACCCAGCCCGGTTCACCAATGAACACGTCGCGTTCGTGGTACCTCTCGCCCTTCTTGCCGAACACCGTTAGCCCCGGCTTTGTAACGCTAGAACGCCCAGAAGCCTGACCCATGTTAATGTGCGGGAATACCCGGTCATCGACTAGATGATCATCAACCGTCTGATAGACCGTGCGACTAGTCGTTACGATCATCATAAGTTCAAGAACGTTGACCAGATCAGGATGAAGAACATCCGTTTCTATCATTTCCCGTAGAGCTTCGGCACTTGTAGCAAGCTCTTTCGTTTCCGTAACGGGCGGATTAACTACTCCGAATGAAGACCAGGCTTCCGCCAGCCATTCCTTACCCTCTTGAGTTCGGAACGGTGCGCTGAATTCCTCCCACACTTCTTTCTTGTTAGGCTTACGTCCTGTCCAGCCTAGTCGCCCGAGAGGCAGCCCGTAGTCATCGGCCAGGATATGCATAGCCTTTTGCTTACGCGCCTCGGTCTGCTTAATGCGCTTAGCCAGCAGGTCCATGTCAACGCGGAAACCATTCAGCGTCATTCGGCCTAGCCAGGACTCTACCTGCATTTCTCGGTGCGCGTACTTCTTGCTGGGTAGCCGGTCAAGCACTCGGTCAAAGAGCGCTTGCCCCGCGATCAAGTCACCTTCAAGATACGACAAGTACTCAGGATCGTCAATAGGAATCTGATCTAGCCCGCCATGCTTAGCGGCAAGCTCTTTCAGGTTGTCGGTCTTACCCTCTACGCCGTTACGCCTGCAACTCTCGGTAAGGTCGTAACGGTCCTTTGACCCGCCAACATCGCGGGCTTCCGGTGGGCGACGAAGCCTTTCCATCACCATTGTGTCAAGCGACTTCGCGGCTAGCGCTTCCCAATCTACCCGCTCTGGGTAATGATAAGCGAGCGCCAAGCCGTCGAAGCCGTAGAAGTTATGAGCGTGGATGTACTCCGCTTCGTTAAGCGCGGGGATCAATTCACCCTTAATGTCAGCCGTAGTCTTCGGACCGTTGTCGGTCATCCAGCCACCGACTCTTACGAATTCGCCCTTCGGGTCTTTGAATAGCTGAGAGGCGTCGTTTGTTTCAAGGTCGAATCCTACGAACTTGGGCATTCCTCCGACCCCTTTTCAATTGCTGCGAGATACGCTATCCTTGCTCGACGGCTTTTGCGACCTTCAATCCAGTTGTAAAGCCCGCTGGCAAAGTTGATCACTGCGCCTGCTAGGAACAGCCCCATTATAAAAGTCATAAGAGAGTTACGTTTCCGTTAAATTTCCCGTTGTAGCGATCAATGCTGCTAGTCGATCCGTCCTTCTCGATAACCACAATAGTGTTAGAGAAGATAAACACCGCCGCTACCTCATTCATCGTATCAATCAGGAAATTTTCCCTGCTTCGTTCGTCAGCCATTTGCCGCAAACCTCCTAGCTACCTTCGCAGCCCAGCGAATTCCCTTTTCTTGAGCCCTTTCGAGAACTCGACCCCCCGAGATACCTGGATTGTTATCGATGAAGAACCGCATCGCGGCGTAAACGTCGCCCATTTCTTCCTCAAGGCGCATTAGCTGATCGGGCGTATCGCAACCGCCGATTATCTTAGCTGCGGCCTGAGCAACTTCTGAGCATTCTTCCGCCAGCTTGGCCAAGCCCGGTAGATCCTGACTCGTAATCTTGTAAGCCATTAGGCCCTCGCGAATTCTTCGACGGTGCCATTCGCCATAACCACCACGACCTTTGTGTTGAAGATGACTACGGTAATGCCGTTGCTTTCCACGGTGTATTCGTGCAGCGTCTTGCGTTCATCGACCTTGAACACCTCGTCATAAAGGCGCTTAGTCTCGTTTACGTCGCGTTCCTGATAAGCGAGCATGTGATCATACGGCGAATAAGGCCGGTCGTTACCCATTTACAAAACCTCCACTGCGGGATCTGTCGAACCCTCGAATTTCTGACATTTCATCGTCGCCCATCTGCTCGATAGCTGTCTCGAATTTCACCTTGCTGGTGTTATTCGGCGCGTCTTCTTCTGCGCGAGGACCCGTATCGGCGTAAAGATCAGCAAAGTCTTCACTGCGACGAATGAGCTGCCGCCTTTCGTAATAGCCTTCGTCAGCCATTGTCGCCAGCCCGCCGCTTGAGCAGCGCGGAAATGCGCCACAACGTATTCGCTACCGCGTGCCCGTCGAGGCCAATCTCTTCGAGGCAAAGACCCGACGCGCGGTTACCAGCGTCATCAAAGAACCGCGCATTGATGCGGTTAATCCCTCGGGCTACGTCGTTCTGATCATGGCCTCCGTCGTTCAGGTCATGAATTTCGCTTTTCATCGGGTCTTCCCTTCCTTTTCTCTGCCACACTTCCGGCAGACGATAGTAACTTGCTTATGTCGCCGGTCCTTACGGTCGCGGTGCATACACCAGAACTGATCCCATGAAGTTGCATTCTTAAACTTCTTGCTACCGCACTTCGTGCAAGTCTTTCGCTTTTTACCGCTCTTGAATTGGGACCATTTGCCGTAATCGTGAAGACAGAGAAACCGCATAAGTGTTACCTTCCGACCTTCCTCGGATTCATGGAACCGGGGCGATTGTAGCCCTTCATAAGCCGGGCTTCACAATCACTAGCTCGGGGCTCGTAATGCGCAGCCCTGATCTTAGCCCTGCTCACAACGCCAGCGGGAGAATGGACGCGGGGCCGACTGTTACGAACGTGCTTTTTACCAGTGGACTTACGACCACTGGCCATAGTCTCCCTGGTAATAGCACCATTCGTCTTTACGTTCTTTTCAGCGTCAGACATCGCGGGCTGCTCGGGGCCTTTCAGGGGTAGAATCGGCGGCAATCTTCGCCTTGGCAGCGCGGACGATTCCCGCAAAGGCCAGGTCGAGAAGGTCGGCAGGGTCCGTAAGAGCCAAGGCAAGTACCAGCGCCGTGTAAGTCTCAGACGGATCTTCGTATTCCCGCAGGAATACGGCCAGAAGGTCAGCCTGAATTTCCAGCTCGTCATCTACCGCTACGAGAATGCCTTCAAGGTCTGCGTTCATAAGTAATCTATTTCCTTTACAGTGACGTGCGGGCTGACTAGATTCAGTTCCGCAATTACCTTAGCGATATCGTGGTCGTCATCGCTTATATCAGTTCCCAAGCCCGCCGCATTGCGGGCCTGGGTAAGTTCTTGGAGAAAGTCGATCTCGTAATACTCGCGGTCGTCGGTCATTATCTAATCCGCACCGCGTTGCTCTTAATCTCCGAGACATAGACATCGCCAGTTTCCCCGTTAGGGCACATCGGCGTTACTACGTCGCAGTACCAGCGGGCATAAGGCTTGTCGTCATTAATCTGCCACTTCTTGCGAACGTACCAGACCCACGAACCATCGGGAGATTCCCAGACCTCATACGCCGCTTCGCGACTGACGGTCCTTGCCTGAGTGTTAGCCATTAGAGGTTACCGAAACCAGGCACCTGGCTGCCGCGCTGATCGGCGGGGAGAATTCGCCAGCCCTTCTTCTCGCCATTCCGCAGCTTGCGCATAACGAAGTCCTTTGTCGCGGCCGGGAGCGAATCGAAGTATCCGCCTACCGTGATAATGACTCGTGCGTCGTTCATGAAAACCCCTTACGAGTTGATGGTTACGTTGACAGCGGCAAGATTGGTGCTCTTGCCGATTCTGGGAAATCCCACGACCGTCACGTCTTGACCTTGGTACAGATCAGGCGTGAATAGCTGCTGATATTTCAGCGTGCTAACCCACCCGGATGCAGTCTCGACGCGGACGGTCAGGAACTTGAAGCCTTGCTGATCTTTTCGATGGCGGATTGACTGGACGATACCCGTTACTTGAATGGGTGTCGGTTGCTTCATTACTGCAAGTCCTTACCCTCAACCCAATCGAGAAAAGTCTGATCGCTCAGAATCTCCATCGGATCTCTATCATCGGTTAGGAAGTTATGTCGCCCAACGCCAGGAACGTAATCCGGGTCATCGTCACGCCAATCAAAATTGATATCGCACATTGCGGTTTACCTCCCTACAGCGAATAGGTTCGTCTTAGCTTCTACCAGGTCTTCTAGATCTTCGTCACCCTCTACGCAGAGCAGGTCAACTCGACCGTTCTCCGTGATCTTCTCGCATACCTCAAGAACAAGGTAATCGTAAAGACCGCCGTTACGAATCTTGGTCAGCTCGTCTCGGGTCAAGGTCTTGAGCCAGTCACCGAATAGCGAGTCTTCGTAGTCCCATACCGGGGCGATCAGTTCACGCTCTTGAGCAAGCCGGTACATTACCGTTCGCCTGGAAAGCTTGGCGGTCTTTCGGATCTGGTCTACGGTAAGTTCACCAATTGCCTGCATAGCCAGGAACGGGAATTCCTCTACGAACCTACGCAGATAACGAGAACCAGGATCAGCCAACGCGATCATTACTTCATCGTAGTCTGCGCTGGGTTCTACCGGAGGTGCTACCGTGTTAAAGGTTTCACCTGGACCACACTGCGGCTCAGAATTCCATTCCTCTTGGATTCGATCCAATGAGTCATGCATGGATTCATCGCCGTTACGGTGGATCATCCGGCTAGTAATCTGTGCTAGGTCGATCCTTAGCTGGCGACCAATCAGGGCCTTTATCTGGATCTCGTCACCCCTAGCCTGAGCCTCGAACTTGGCCAGCCTGCCATCGCCCCACTGAGGCTCATCGAACAAACTTGCGTAAGACATCAGGAGAACTTGGCCCTCCTGCCTTACTTCGTCCTTGAAATGAGGTTCCAGCTCAAAGCTGTCCATCATCGAATCAGTCACCCAACGAATCTGGGGAGCGAAACGATCGAGAACACTTATAGCATCGATGTCCTTGCTCACTGTCGTCCCTTCTGTACGTTTGGTAGCAGTGCAGATCGTCAAGTTCTGCTCGACGCGGTGTATCTTCAATATTTAGAACCCACAGCCGACGCGGCGAGAGTGCAAAACACCAGGTCAGAGACGTGCGAAGTTTTCCACACTGCTACGATTTTCAGTTGTCGAGCAGGCCGGTTTTCCGACCCACAAGTCAACTTTACCATACTTCTCAGCTATCGTCAAGCTCTCCCAGTACCCGGATACGCAAAAAGACCCCAGACCTGCCGAAGCAGACTAGGGTCTCTGTGCTGAGTTAGTAGTAATATTAGATTGGGATTACGCGATAACTGTGATCTGAGCATGAGGGGGAGCAGTGCCCGCCCCGTTCGCCCAGACATACATTTTATAAGTGTATCCTGGGACAAGCAGATCAAACCTGGCCGACGTTCCGGTCACGATCTGATCTGGCGCTCCCTTAATACCATTCAACTGGAAGCACTGTACCGTGTAACTAGTCGGCAGCTTTCCGTCAACCTTAGTTGTTACAGCATCCCAGTGAACGCCAATCGATACGCGCCTGCCCGCTACGGCAAAATGAGCAGGGGCAGGAAACGAAGTTGGCACAGCGGGCGGAACAACCACCGGAGGCTTAACCGCTGAGCCCTTCCAACCCATCGCAGCCAGCTCGGCTACGGAGTGATGACCAATCGAGGTATCACATCTGCCCGCGCCAGCCCAGCTAGTGATGTTAGCACCGACTACGCCGTTCGTACTCTGCCATAGAGTATGAGGCAGCAGATGACTTTCGTCAGCCTTGTAAGAGGCTACCCACGTATGCCGCGCGGAGTTAAAGATAGGCACAAGGCCCTGAGAAACAGCAAAGCTCTGCCCGCTGTAAAGCCACGAACGCTTATCAAGCGGCAGCTTGTCGAGCCCGTAGAACTTGTCAACTGCGTTAAGCCAGGTATTAGCCCGGTTCAACTGGTTACCCCCGCCCTCTTCCAGATCCATCATAAAGACGGTTCCGGGGAAAAGCGCAGACGCGGGACCAATCCAATTACAAAACGCCTTTGCCTGCGCAGTGATATCCTGCCCGCCGACAACGTAATGGTACAGACCGATAAACGAGAACTTATTAGCCTTTAGCGCGGTGTAGTTGGATACGAACATATGGTCAAGGTGGCTAGTGCCATATCCTACCCGGATAATTCCCGCACCACCATTCTGCTTTTTAATTCCAGCCCAGTTAGGAGCGCTGCCACTTGAGACAGTCTGAAACTCGCTAACGTCGGGCATCTTTGTATCGGCCATTAATAAATCTCCTTAACTATAGCCCTTGTCCTTTTCCCATCCCTTGAGAGCATCAACAAGATACCTCTTAGGACGCGACGTATCCTCATACTTTGCGGCTGCCCGGATAAGCGCCAATTCCGCAGCGTCAGGACCAACGGGAGGAACAACCGGAGGCACAACGGGCGGAACAGCGGGGAACGGGTTAGGCTGGCCAGTCAGTGCCGACCACTGAGCGCCAAGCGCGGCGAGATCTACACCTTCTGGGTCCTTACCCGATGCAGCGTCCCACCAATCCTGAGATACCAGAGCCCAAGCCTCTTCAACGTACTTTGCCCAGAAGGCATAGTCCATCTTCTGAGTCTCACCCCAGGTAATGACTGTGAGGTACGCATCGGTATAGCCCGTAACCGTAACACAATGACCGCCCTCAATAGGCGATCCTGCAACAGGCGTCCACGGCGTACCTGCATTAAACTGGTCCATAGCCGAAGCCGGGAAATTAAAACCAATATCGACGGAACCGAATTCAGCAATAGCATTCTTAATCTCGGTCATATTCTTTACATCCGCCTGCGCGAACGCCGCGATTTTATGGCCGCCGAATCCTGTCTTACGCAGGTAGTCCAGACCGTCCTGAACATATGCACCTTGGTCGGTACTCGGGTCCGATGGGTCGTAACCAGTAACCTGCGAATAGGCCGCTAGTGCCTGCTCGGTGCTGACGACGTATTCCGATTTCTGGCCGTAGAAAGTCTGCTGCATAACCACATGCCCGTCAGCCGCAAATACGCAATCCCCAACCCTATCGTTACCCAGCATTCCTACAGGGGCGAAACCGCTGTAATCTACGGTAGCCGGGGGCGTGACGCCTGCCTTGGCAAACATGCGGAAATACAATCGTGGCTTGCTCGGATCATTAGGCTTAACGCCTGGGGTAAACTGAATATTAGTCATTTGCCACTTCCTTACTGAGATGGGCCGAAAGGATTACGTGTCGTAGGTGCGAGAGGTGGCGGCGGAAGCAATAGCCGGTTGTCAGTATTGACTTCATCGCCGTACGCCATAGGAGTACTAAGCATAGAAGCCTTTCCCTTGACAGTCGGTGCAATTCCCACCTTTACGTTATCAACCTTAGTAACCGGGATAACACCCATATGTACGAGAACGGCAAGAATTGCCGCAGCAGCGCCCGCAACTTCCACAAGGGTAGTTGCCGACAGATTCAGGCCAATCTTTGCGCCGACCACAACGGCGATATTTACCAGCCCGGCCGATACGGCAGGATACTTGGCAATAACGTTCCAGATTGCAATAGCAGCGCCATTAAAAACGCCTAGCTTACTCATGAATTCCATCCTTCTTATCATTCGATTTTCTCAGCCTGTCAATTTCGATAGACAGGTCGTTGTTAGACTTACGCAGTTGATGTAGCTGCAAAATCAGCGAATCGTTAGCCACACCAAGTCCTACGATCTGGGATTCCAGCGAGGCAACTCGTGTTTGCAGTCCAGAAATCTGACCTTCCAGCGTGTTAATAGCACTCTCATAAATCCTCTGTGCCTGCTCGTATGCGTGCTGGTCAATTGAACCCCTTGCGGTTACTTCGGTAGCGCGATTAGCTCGTGCGGCACCAAGATACGCACCGACACCAATCATCACTGCCAGCACTGCCAGCAGGATTTCGACAATTGTACTCTGCGACATATCTTATTCACCACCTTCTCGGGTATTGTCAGCATCTAGGGACTCAGGCAAATTCAGGTCAGTGGTAACCTTGCGCCTGCGCCAGTCTTCGGGCCATGTAGAAACAATGACCACCAGACCTGAGAATGCACCCCAGATCGCCACACTTACCCAAGCGCGCGGGATAACATCACTGTTAAGCCACCAGATCTTAACCCATGCTACAGCCCACCCAGCTTTAAGCATTGCTGCGACGCCGTACGAAACGCGATCCATTCTCATGAACGCGCCGACCAGACAAGCGAAACCTCCCGCGATCCAGATAAAGCCCCAGACATCAAAAGGCAGAACCTCATGCATCTTAGGAGTAACTGGCGCAATGATAAGGGACCAGCCATAAAGAAAATCTAGCAAAGCGAGGAATAGCAGGAATGCACCTCGATGTCCGATACGCCTCTTTAGTTTTCTCAGTAGTTCCATTGTAAATTCTTTCTTAGTTGGGGCCTAGCCAGAGAATGCCGATTCTCGGGCAGCTATTAATTGCGGTAAGGTTGAGAACATCTACGCCTGATCCATTCCACGAATTAAGCTGAATATATTCACCAACGCCCAATGCTACAATGCCCGAGATCGAATGACAAAAGTCGATAGTCGAACCGAATCCACCCATTCGCCTTTGCTGGCGGTAAAGAATAGAGCCGCTACTGCCGTTAAGCCAGAATGCCAGCGCGTAAGTGTTAGCAGCGCCGGGATTACGGAAATCTACATTAGCCCAGACCTGATAAATGCCCGCACGCTGAGCGTAGAAATTGGTAGTGGGAAGCGTTTCAATAACCATGCCGTCGTCATCGATATCTACCGTATCGAAAGTCGTAGCGCGCCAGCTATTAATTGCGTTTACCTGGCTCGCGGCCGAATGGGCTACCGTGAGCGGCCTTTTGAGTAGAACTAGGTTCTGATCTCGAATTCGGGAATTAAGTGTTTCTGCATTTAGGTCATCGCCAACCTTCCATTCCTCAGGATATTTCCAACCGTCCATAACCATTCATGAGCATTACACTCATTTCCCCTTCGTCGGTTTAATATTTAATTATTTGTAGTAGGTAAAATGCAAAGTGCAAGGCGCGCTAGCGGCTCCGTACATATACCCGTAGTAGGTTTTGCTTGTACTCGGGCCAGGACCAAATGCCATTCCGGTGATAACCCCCTGCTGAAATGCCCAGCACTGCCAGGAACTCAGGGTAACGGAATACGTCTTCCCGGCGACACAAGATCCCTTTCTAATCTGATTCTGGTAAACATGGGTGTTCGACCAGGTAGAAGGTTTAGACGCATAGTCGTGAGATCCGACTACTACGGTCATCCCCGCCTTGTAATAGGCGTGGGCCACCTTAAATGTAAAGTAGCAAGTGATCTTAGTCGCGCCTGCTAGTGCAGACTCGATTGACGCGAAGTTAAAGCCGATTAGTGACCTGGTATTTCCTCGGTTGCTATCGTACTTGCCCTGATAGGCATAACTCGAATCATCCCACGTAGTGCCAAGATCGCCATCATATGTCCGGCTGTAAGTAGCACCGAATACAGTCTTAAACTGAGTGGGTGCGGTCCCTGTCGGGGGCTTGCTTCTAGGCGGTACTGGTGTAGAACCCGTGCTATGTCCAGTAGTAGGGTCGAAAACCAAGTTAAGCTGAGCGGTAGAAATCATCCTGAGAGAAAGCCTGGTTTCCGCAATGACATTCAGCGCACCGCCCGATACCTGAAAAACGTTAGTCGTGATTACGTCGCCCTCATTAAGCGCGAGAACAACGGAACAACCCTCATTAGTGACGCTGGTAGTAGACGCATAACCCCCGGACGCCGCGACCTCGACGCCATTGACCGAAATGTGAGTAGCTCGCAAATCGGTCGCGTTGGCAGCAAACGACGCGACATGCTGAATAGCATAAATACCAGGACTTTTAATTACCACGTTAGCCGATGGCGACGTGAACATATTGTCCGTATCGATAACTTCAGTGTCATAGGTAATGTTAACCGCAGTGTTATTCGCGATCGACTGATTGGCCGTTCTTGTTACAATGCACGTAGGTGAGTAAGCCAGGAATAGCTGAGAGTCCCTGATATTCCTGTTAAGCGCGTCGGCCGTGATAGCCTGATCCGCTACCCAAGTATCGGGAACCGGGTATCCGTAGATACTGCTTACGTCCTGACTGTCGGTAGTACCCGTCATGTTATACCCCTCGCCGCCTGGTAACTGAGAAGAACGGAGTAAGCCCCGTTGCCGTAATTGTCTGGTTAGCTCCCTCATTATGCCATAGCATAAATTCCACGTAGTCACCGCTTACCATCCTGATGATATTCGTCGCGGTAGAGTTAAGCGTTACCACCGATGACCCGCAATTCTGGGAACCTCCAAGATAGAAGAGTGAACCGTTCACCCGGAATGCCGCCGTGAGAATCATTGAGGTACCGGGAGTTACGCACCGGGCAGTCCCTCCGACTTCATACCAGCCATCACACCGGACAGTAACCTTAGTGTTAGCGCCGGAAGTCCACTGCACGCTAGAGTCGTCGCTAAGGGTATCATACAATAGGCTATCAAATCCCACCGCCGTCCAGGTACTAGTAACCACTGTGAGGTTAGTTGTTCGCTGCAAGCCCACGGCAGGCGGATTGAGTAGCAGAAGATAAGAATCGCGAATCTCAGCATTGAAATTAGCGTCCGTCAATTCTGCTACTGCATCCGTCCAAGTCCTCGGCGTAATGTCCGTAACCGGCATTTAATCCTCCACTCATTTACCAGGCGACTACGACTGTTCCGGTCGTATCCCGGTTAGCATTGTTCAAAATAGCAAACGGAATAGCGGTAGACGTATCGTAAGTAATGTTCCACTCTTCATCGGTAATTTCGTATGACCAGCCCTCAACGTAAAGATCCAGTGTCGTAACCGCCTCGATAGCCGGTAGTCCGGTAATGTGGATAATGTCCCACATATCCTGCCTTAGCAGCACCGGCCAGTTTTGCAAGAAGTGCGCCCGGACCATAACCGAATCGCAACGCTGTACGGGGGTAGCGTAAAAGGCCGTAAGATACTCGCCATTATATTTGGCGTCATCCGCATTGAGCTGAAGGGTATCAACATCCTTGATGTAAACACCGTGTAGCGCCTGCGAAGGCAGATCATTAGAAACCTGAATCGAATTAGTACCCAACCGTTTAATATTAGCCTGATTGATAAGCAACTGATCATCAGTAACTTCTGTCATGCTAACATCTACTTGCTGTGCGGAAACGGTAAGCCAAGTAGTCGTCGTACTTTCCTTATTCGCCCTCGACTTGAATTTAATCTTCCCGTCGTCATCAATAAACGCGGTACCGCCGTCAGTCCTGCTAACCTGCTGAATAGAGGCAAGCGCCGTCTGGTTATCGGGCATATGCCGGTCACAAATCGTAGAACTTGCTTCCAACTCTGCACCCGAAATACCGGCCCAATCGCAAATACGTCCGATGCGTTCATCTACCGTATCGCCCTTAAAGGCTGTTGTTCCAGCCTCGTAAATCTGGGCAATGGTATCGTCATCGACCAGGTAATCGAATACCGCCACATGGCTGTAAGTTCCAGACATGATATGCTTTGACGGGTATGCGTTAGCGATGCTGAGCGTTGTCATATCAGGGAATGATGTCAGTGGACACGCGGTAGAACTAGTAGCAGTTAGCTCGCCGTCGATATACAGCGTAGCAATAAGATTGCCGCTGTCGATTACAGCCGTAGCAACCGCGAAATGCGTCTTGCCGTTGAAGTAGTTAGTAGAGTCAACCGCTGTAGCAATCGTCGAGGAAGTCTCAGATTTCACCGATGCGTTAGTTTGCAGGTTAGTCCCAGAAGTGCCCCTGATTTCCACGTAAGCAAATTCCGTTACTCCCGTGTTCTTAGGCGAAAGCTTGGCTACCGTCAGCGTGCTGCTTGTGTCAGTATCAGTAGACGCAAACCAGCCCATAAGTGTAATGGCCTCAGCATTCGCAATAGGATTAGTCAGGGTCGTTTGCAATACAGCGCCGTTATTGATATCGCTCTTTGTTACCACTGCTGCGGCTAGGCCGTCAACTGCCGGGCCGACACCCTGACCCCATTCTAGCGTACCGCCCGCGCCTACCTGGAATTGGTGGACACCGGCCTGCGGAGTAAGCGAAGAATTAGCACCTTCCGTAGTACTCGCATCGCCCGATTCACTCAAGGTGTAATAGGCGACAGGAATAGCGGCCAGGATAGTTTCCGTAACAGCGGAACCAATGTTGTGTGCATTGAGCTGCTTAGACTTATCAGTAGCCGAAACCTGCATCAGCGACATATCGCCCGCCCAAGTCTTAGTCCACGAATCAGTCAGGCCGGTGAACAAATCTTTCCAGTGCCCGCCAGCAACCCAAGCCGAAGCACTTCCAGCCTGCTCAAACTGCCACGCGCCCATTCGTACGGCTACTGAGCCCGGCCCTGTACCAGCGGCAGGAGCAATTGCGTTCTTGCCCATACTCGCGAACTTAGACTTCGTGTTAGAAGTGAACGCTGCACCCGCGTAAGTGCCAATAGCAACAGCCGCACCGTTGTCAGTCATGATACCCGTCGCGGCATTTCCGCCAGTGCAAAACGCGGTAGTTCGCAGAACTTCAGCACCGGGCTTAGTCCAAACAGAGGTAGTAGAGCTTGTGTCAAATACCACGCTCTGAATCCAGCAGCCAGTTACCGTAGTCGTAATGCTAGGCGTAGTGTGACCGAACTGGAATAGAGTTTCCGTAGTCTTCGTATGCGCGTTAATCGGCGTTGTCTGGTGAGCACCCGAATAGGTCGTCATCATCGCAAGCCAGTGCTTGCCCGTCTGGTTAATGCTCCATTCGGTTACCCTGCCGATATCTTCCTGCTTAAGAATCTTCCACCAGCCCGAAGCCTTACCGCGCAAGTCGGTGATGGTGTCAATATTCGTCCATGTCCCATCGGGAGCCGAGAACGTGGGCTGAGCACCAGCGTAAAGCCAAACGATCGCCAAGTCTCCGACGTTAGTTTCTTCCTGAATTGTCAAGTGGGTAAGCTTTCCGCCTCGGTTAACTCGATCAGACGTAAACCCTGTGACCGCGATAGCAGCCACGGCGGGCGCTACAATGGTTTCGTTAGCAACCGCAAGCCTAGCGCTATACGCCGTAGCAGGCGAAGTTGCCGTGACCGTGAGCGATGCGTAAGAGGTGGTGAGAGTAGTTGACGTTCCGCTACTCTCGGAAATAGGCAGCCCCTTCTTGTCATACCAAAGAATTCGAGCGCTAGCATGGAACGAGATCCCAGTTCCAGCGGTGTCACATTTCACCTTGATACTTCCGGTGTACTGTGTGCTAGGGCTAACATACATGGGCAGGTCATCATCCGCCGACCTTGAGGCGAAGTCTCCGGTAATTACCCTGTTACCAGTACCGGCCAGAACGCCCGTGTTCCAAACCAACGAACTCGTCTGACCAGCGGGAAAGTCCGCAAGATCCAGGTCGGTTGCGCCTTGCTCAACGGCGAAAAAGTCCGTGCCAGTTACGGCAGACTGATCGTCGCTAAGCATATTAATCGTGTCAGTAGGAACGCGAGGGTACCGCGCCCTCAGTCGCATATCCACGTCAATGTTGATCAAGCCGAAATAAGGCAGGTCGGCCCGGTCATTGTTAAAAGTTCCAAGAGAATTGTCAAGCGAGAGTTGCATTGATCCAGACGACACCTCATCGAAGATTACCTGCCGACGCCTGGACACATTAATGCCCTGGTTCAGCTCGACGTAACTGGAAAGATCGGTCCACGACCGGCCGTCAGCGGTGTCGAAAAAGTTTGCCTCGAAAATCGTGTCGGGTCGTACCATAGGGACCGCCATTAAATTCTCCTACTCTCATACAGAAGCGGCGGTGATCAACCAAGGGCCATTAAGTCCTTAGCGTGACCACCGCCGCGTCCATTTGTATTATTTCGACCAGGGAACATTTCCGCCGTGTCGTTCAAAATCCGACAGACCGTCAGATACCGCTCTGGCAATATCCCGGTCGGTACTGAGTGCACCGCGTACATTGACATTTACAATCATAGTTCCGCCACCCGAACCCCTGCCAATAAGACCTCCGCCAGGCGTGAT
>Ga0193701_1000096_pt1 | contig 18910 bp, 12 predicted proteins | sample U3s2metaG_FD_143055 | JGI IMG/M metagenome (GOLD analysis project Ga0193701, IMG submission 143055) | Soil microbial communities from a riparian zone of the East river system, Colorado, United States - U3s2 | ecosystem: Environmental > Terrestrial > Soil > Riparian zone | place: USA: East River...
AATGTGATTTTCAAATGTCATACCGTTATTATTACTTCTCTTGAACATAATATAGCCAGCCTTTTCATGGAGGCTTTCATCCCACACCACATACACATTATTTACTGCAGATACAGTTATTTGCGGACTAAAAGATTGTATAGTATTATTGTTGCTCAAGTTAATTGTTTTATCAAATGTATCCCCACCATTACTGCTTCTTCTAAATAATATGTCATGGCTTGCATCGTGCCATACTACGTATACATAATTATTTTCAAAGATTCCTATCCGCGGGACCCCAAGGAAACCAGTATTATTACCCAAATTTACTGGATTACTGAATTTATATCCGCCATCAGTACTTCTAATAAAAAATATTTGACCATTATTTTCAGGCGTATTCTCCCATATTACATAAACATTATTACCATAGGAAGCCATTCTTGGGTCAAATGCTCCTCCCCTGTACTGTTCTACTCAAGCTAATTATCCTATTATCACTGATACTGCAGCCATCAATACTCTTTCTGAAAAATACATCTCTGCTTCCTGATGTATCATCCAACTATACCACTTACACGTTACTTCCAGATACAGACACCTGTGGACGTTCTGAATGCCCAGCATCTTAGCTAAAGTTAATTTCATTATTGCTACGAACTAGAACGGTGTTACACTGCGCGTATGCTAAACCTAAAGGTATAATCATAGTCACGTTGACGAGAAAGTGTAAGATTACAGCAACTATCACTATCGAGATGATATACAAATCGACGACGTATTATATTCAACGCTTTAGTATCTGCATTTGTGAAGAATAAAAGTTGTCTAATGTTCTTTATAGACTAACATTTCGTTTTCTGTGTTGCGAGGATATACAGAATAGCAGAAAACAAAGTAGCTCAGCAGTTGATATATATTAGTTGATTCTATCATGAGCAAACAATGATTCACAAAAGTATTCTCATTGTGCTTAGTGTCGTGCTCACGTTAATCGTGTCCCCAACATTGTTACTTTCTGCTCAGACCATATATGCACAGAACGACAACAACAGCAGTAACATTAACGGCAATAATAAAATGATTATTCCCAGAGACTTCTTGCAATCGCTAAAAAAGGATATCAGTGGACATTACAGCAATCCGAATTTTGGTATTGAGGATATAATATTTCCTGATGGATGGCATGGTCGCGCCATTGAGACAGGATTTGGTCTTCTAGTAAATATGCATCCTGGAAATGAAAGTCAGTTTCTAAGTAATCTGTTTAGCAGAGAAAATCAAGTTATAAAGCCTGCTATATTGTTGCAAGCGCTTAACAATTCAGAAATTAGCAAGCTAAACTTGCCTGCATTTTCTATTTCTAAATACTGCAAAGAATTGGTCGCAAACTCAACCTCTGTATTAAATGTCAATACATTTCATATATATACAATAGAATGTCCTTTCTCGAAACTTCAAAGCTCTGGAGGAGGAGCAGACAGCAGCGTAAATTCTACTCTTGGGGGTAATAATAATGCCTCCACACCATCTAAAAATTTCAATACTAATGGCGTAGGACAAACCAAGGTATATGAGTACAAAACAGCAGATAGAACTTATCGTTTGATGCTAGTTGTTAGCAGTCCAATCCTTTCTTCCTCTGCCTCATCTGCTGCCAAAGAGAAACCCGATATTAGCAAATACATCCCAGTAATAGATGCGACGGTAAAAACTTTGAAGATCAAATAGGATGAAGAACTAGAGTACTCCTTCCTATATCTTTCCTTGACTTTTTATGGGCTATTAAATTCTTTCAACACGCTCAAGATAACTCGTCTTCCGTGCTTTAGTTAGTCTGGCATGAAGTCTTTAATCTTTTTCAGAAAATCGCTATAAAAGTCTATATACTCAACCTTTTACTTTTATATCTATTCGTGTTTAAAATATTTGGACTCTGTTGGTGTTGCTATTTAGAAAACAGATTTTAAATACAAAAGGTTATTCTGGATCTAATAACGTCAGATCTGGAGTCAAGAATATCTTTATCAACAATTTTCTACCCTGTCATCTTTCAAATATTTCAAATGTGGAGTGTCTGGCAGTTACCCCAAAATCTGTGAGAATGGTTACAATATTGTTATTCGTTTTTTTTGTTTTGCTATCGGCAGCTATGGTTCCAGATAAATCTGCAGTAGTTGCTTTGCGAGGTGGAGGGGGTAGTGGTCATCCAAGCTTTGATGGTGTTCCAGGATTTGGTGGTCTTCCTGGTCCAGGCGGTCTCCCTACTTTTGGTGGTCTTCCTGTTCCAAGTGGTGGTGGTGCTTCCAGTCATATTGATTCTGATCATCCTAGCAGTATTAGCCCAAACAAAATACATCCAACCAACAACTTGAATAGTGGTGATCACAGGAACACTAATCCAAACAACATCCATCCCAACAATAAAAATGACAATATTAATCCCAATAACAATCTCGGTCTAAAGAACAATGGTCAGAACAACCTACGTCCAAACAATGCCCCTGCAGCTGGTCATTGTACCGGCTATGGCGCAAGTATCAATCCTTGCGGTCCAAATGCGGCGCCTCGTCGCGATAACTTGAAACCTGCTGAACAGCATTGTACCGGCTATGGCATAAGTGTCAATCCTTGTGGTAATCATCCTGTTGATCCATGTCTTGTTAATCCATGCCCGATCAGCCCCTGTGTTATTAATCCCTGTCCTCCTTCTTACGAAAGGATTATTGTAGGTGGAGGTGGAGATTCTTCTACCAATTCATATAATTCCTCTCCAGTAATTATTAAAAACGAACAAAGCTCTGACAGTAGTAGCAATAATAATCAAGCACAGGAATCAAGTCCCAATACAATACCTATTGCAAATGCGGGTTCTAACAGGAAGGTACACTCGTTTGATCACATTATCCTAGATGGAAGTAAAAGTTACGATCCAGACGGCAAAAAATTAACCTATTCTTGGAGACAACTGGCAGGAGGTCCTATTGTATTATTGTCAGATGATCAAAACGTTAAACCCACCTTTGAAGCACCACAAGCTACGGATATCGATATTACTTTGACATTTCAATTAATAGTAAATAATGGCAACGCTGACAGTAGTCCAGCATATGTAACCATTACAGTTCAACCCTAATAGAATATTGAACAAGACACATGCCTCGAATCCTTTGAGTATCTATTTTACGATTTGATAGAGAAAGGACCCGTTCGAGCCATTTACTAGAGTCAATAAATTTTCAACTATGCCATCATCAGTTTTATTGAAACACCGTGTGCTTAACTTTTGCCCTTGTATTGAGTTGAATTCTTCCAATCAATTGATTTGAGAACAGATACAGAATATAATCTCATTCATCGAGAACCAGTCAAATAAAACAAAAGCGAAGATTGCTCTTAAAATATATCATTATCGGTGCTTGGCGATTCTGAACATGTGAGAACCTAATACTACAGCCTTTGCCGAGGTTCCACAGCTCAGTTTTGTTTGCTGCGCCGCCAAGCACCGATGTTATGCAATATTTGTCGGTGTCGTAATATAATAATATAAGTAATTATATAAAAACATTTACATATGCATAATAAATATAGATTAGATTAACCATAACCTCAGTAACTGTATTATATTAGTTATTTTAATCAAATATATTGAAAATAGTGTTGGGATCGGAACATACTGAGCAGCCTTATGGTTAATCTTCATTGAGAAATGACCTGGGATCTAAAAATATCAGTGACAACTGCTATCGGCGCATTATGAACTCAAGCAGAAGGCAGCCCTCTTCTCGTATGAAACAATCCTGAAAGAAATGTTGGTGTAGGCGAGGCGTTAGAGGATCCAAAAGTAGCCATTTAGAGGTGTATTAATTATCAAAAGAGGAATGAATAATTGATAATTCTTCGTAATTTTGATATGATGTAAGTGGCCGTACAGCCGCTGTTCCGGATTGTACAATAACATGACAAGTAATTTTAAAATAGAACGAAGCAGACCAACTTTGTCTAACATATGATATATATGTCTACTATGAGGAACTGATGTAGTTTTCTGTGGCAGAACAAAAGAATCCAATCATAAAAGGCAATATCTCAGCTATCTTAGAAGAGATGATATTATCTAACTATCAAGAACATAATATGATCATATATCCCAATAAGAGTGTATTTCGAAATATATGTTCTGAGTATTGTAAAGGATTATTTTTAGAAAAAAACAGTTTTGACAATCAGAAGAACAAAAACGATATGGACGAAATAGTATTATTGCTCCCTTTTTATGACACCGTGAATGGGATAAGATATGCATTGAAAAGAAAAGCAGGCATTAATGTAGAAAAATATGAAAAAGAAGGTTCGATCGTAATTGTTGACTCATTGAAAGCATATTCATCCTTCTCACCATCTTCTTCTGTTTTGAAACCGTCATCACCACCATCATCGCCTGCGTCAAATTACACTAAATATTATTATATTTTACATTTATTCAGATCTCTCTTAGAAAGGGCAAATCATCTTGGCAAAAGAGGTATAGCAGTCATTGCAGATATGGGACCTTTTTATCTCTTAGACAAGGTTGATGAGCTGGTAAGATATGAAACATCTTTTCTTTCAAAAACTGACTGTATAAAATGTAAGGCATTTTGTAGTTATCATAAGGATAATTTCCACATGCTTTCCTTGGAGCAAAGGGAGAGATTACTAGAACATCATTACAGGAATTTAATAATCGATAACAACTCAGGTGCCAACAACGACTATAATAGATGGTTTTAGGTTGAGTCCATCCATCGATCCATCCATCCTTCACTACATTGGATTACCCTTAATCTCAAATGAATCGTTGTTCTTCGTTCTCTAAGGAAGTCGTTGTTCTTCCTTTCCTGTTTTCAAAATACTCGTTAACTCCGTGTCTATAATCCTTGATAATTTGCGAATCTTATTTTCGACGATATCTATCATATGATCTAAGTTTTTTGGATCTTTAGTAAATCAAATCTACTATGCATTTCATGCATCTCTAAAAATTCATCAATCGGTGACAAATCACTTCAAGTATTGTCGGCAGATCCCGCTCCAACGTTCTGTCCATAAATGCAAAGTGATAATGGCCTGGAAGATTATTTCTTACAGAAATTGTAAATCTACTAATAATACCTGCCGCAATCATTCGCTAACTCGAAGATGAACAGTTGCATCAGATATATTGGCAAACATGTTGAAGAGCCCTTATTCAAGATGTATATTATCAGTGTTTATATCATCTAATTATCTATATATTCAATGTTCAATGTGTGAACTCAAATGTTCAATTTTTCACAATTATTGACAAGACAATCGCTTTTTCTGTTATCCTATCCTGCCATGGCTAATCTTCTGCTGATATCTTAAAGAACTCTTTTATAGAATACTTTGTAAGGAGTATTCGATGATTAGAATTACGAAGACCATTACTGTTGCAGCACTGATAGCTACAACATTAACTGTTGCTATAGTCGCGTCAGCAAGTGGAATGACCAATTCAGTATTTGCACAAGGAGCAAAGAAATTTACTGCAAACCTTTCCGGGAAAGAAGAAGTTCCATCGGTTGATACTAAGGCAAGTGGAACTGCAGAATTTAATGTCAGTAGTGATGGAAAGACAGTAAGCTATAAGGTAGATGTTAAAGATATAAACAAAGTAACGATGGCACATATCCATCAGGGTAAAAAAGGTGAAAATGGACCTGTTGTTGTAACACTATTCAAATCTGCAACACCAAGTGGTCCTATGAATGGGGAATTAACAAAAGGAGATGCCACAGCTAATAAACTAGAGGGACCATTGAAAGGTAAACAGATCTCAGATCTCGTCAAGATAATGGAAGACGGTAACGCATACACAAATGTTCATACAGAACAGAATCCAAAAGGGGAAATCAGAGGACAAATATCCAAGTAAAAACTCTTTAATCTTTCTTTTTCTTCGCCCAAGCTACAACAGCAACAGTAACGAATCTAACTCTACTCTAAAACTGATATTACTGTTACAGCGTGGACATTACATTTCTTACTCCGCTACTACTCCGGCCGATTAACCTAAACGTCATACGATCTTTAAGAGTCTGTTACTAGAGGTTATCTATGTACTACTTGTTGTTATGAGGAGTTAACCTATACCTGCTATTATAGATCTAACTGTTTTTCTCCATGACTTTCTACTATGATTCATACTTATACCTAAAAATTCACCTGCTATTAATCCGTCGTAAAGGGCTACAAATCCTGACGCTATAGCTTCTGTGTCTGTATCTTTTCTAAAGAATCCCTTTTCCATCTGACGATCTAGATATTCTTTGACAACGTTGATTGTTTTAATTCTTTGTGAGTACAATACCTTTTGTAGCTTAGGATTCCGGGCGGATTCAGCTATTATTTCACAAAATACTTTTTCATTTTCTCTTTTTTCTACTTTATGAAAGTTTTCATAGAACTGTTCTGCATTAGATACTAGATCTTCTTTTGATGTAGCGAATATCTGAGATAACTGCTCTTTTAGTACTTTTAGATTATTTTCGCAAATAACATAAAATAAGTCTTCCTTGCTTTTGAAATAAAGATACAACGTACCCTTGCTCAGATCTGCTTTCAAAGCAATGTCATCCATCCTAGTCCTATCCAATCCATATTTGGAAAAACATTCAATCGCAGACTGAATTATTCTTTCTTTGATTTCTGTTTTGTACTCTGAGGTAACCTTTGGACACATTTCTATTGTTTTTCCTCCTTGTCTTAGTTTGTTTTCCATTTAGAGATACGTGAAATATTTTGTCTGTGGTATTTCCATTTTTGTCATCGATATAGTTTTACCAATAATCCCCATTCTTTCTCGAATAATATGGGCAACACTTATTAATAAACATGACTGACCAGTCAGTTAGGTTTATTAAATACTATGTATATTCCCTTTTAAGCATGAAATTATCCTCAACAGATAACAGCAATAAAGAGCGAATATGCTTACACATTCTGTCTTCACGATCGACATCTTCGAATAGTATTATCAACTCAACTGAGGGTGAGCTATGTACCAAATACAATACTAACGCTCAATTCGACAAAGTCTTGATAATAGGACTAGGGCAGTTAGGTATACCTGTTGCAAGATATGTTTCCGAAAAAGGATTTAATACTTATGGCTATGATATAAGTCATAAAGCTATGGAACGTGCAGAGGAGTTGGCAGCAGTGAAGAAAGCGATAAACTTTAGCGAATTCGATGTTTACATTTTATGTGTATCAACTCACAAGTCCGATGATATGTTTTCCCCACAAATAGACGGTCTGCTGTCAATCGTTGAACGGATTTCACGAGAGGCAAAGGATGGAGCACTTGTATCAATAGAAAGTACTATTCCCAAGGGGACATCGAAGGAAATATTTGAATTGTTGAACCATAGATTACACGTAGTTCACGCTCCACACAGATGGTATGCTGCAGAAGAGAAGGAACATGGCGTAAATCAATTGCGTGTAATAGGAGGGGTATGGGACTGTTGTCTCAAGGCAGGAATACAATTTTATGATGCTAGAAATAAAGATACTGCTAATACGACTATTGGCATCACCAATGCCATTACTTCTAATAGCATTGATAGTAACAATAATAATTACGATGACAACTACGGTAATAAGAACAAGAACAACCAGAAGAGCTTGGGTATTCCTATGCATCCAGTAACCGAAATTGAAATTGCTGAAATAACCAAGGTCGTTGAAAATGCACACAGATATCTACAAATAGCATTTGCTGAAGATCTTTATCTTTATTGTCAAGCAAATAACATAAACTTTCCAGAATTACGGGATGCTCTAAATACCAAATGGAATGTCAACATTTTGGAACCAAGAGAAGGAATAGGAGGGCACTGTCTGCCCAAAGACACTAAGATGTTTCTACAATCATCAAATGAAAGGAAAAGCAAGATACTAACAGCAGCTATGGAGGTAGATGAGGATTATCGTAGATTTAGAACCAAACTAGAGAAACAGATCAATTCTCCAATTGTCGATGATAATACTACAAGAAAAAGGTATCTACGTTAAAGCTAAGTGATTACGATGGATCATTTAAAGAAAGACTCGCCCACGAACAATGGCGAAGCCAATAAAAAAAGGCATAAAGAACAACCAAAATCATCATCAGAATCTGTGTTGCCAGAAACTTCTGAAAAAATTAGAACTTCTGCATGGATAACACTTGCGATCCTAGGATGTACCCTTCTAGTTACATTCTACGGAGAGACTATGTTACTACCAGCTATTCGTGACATTATTGGAGATTTTCATATTTCGTACAGTACTTCTTCTTGGATACTTACCGCATATCTTATCTCAGGTGCCGTTATGACTCCCATTGCTGGAAAGTTATCTGATATCTATGGACGAAAGAAAATGGTTTTAATAATATTCATAATTTATATCATAGGAATTTGTGCTGGTGGACTCTCCAGCAATATAACTTTTCTTGTTATTGCAAGAGTTATTCAAGGAATCGGTATATCCATGTTTCCAATAGCTTTTGGAATTATAAGAGACCAACTCCCTAGGGACAAGCTCGCTGTAGGTGTTGGGATATTCAGCTCAATGTTTGCTGCAGGATCGGTAGTTGGTTTGGCAGTAGGTGGAAGCATAATCAATAACTTTGGATGGCATGCTACGTTTCTTTCAATAGTGCCGGTTGCCATTATCCTCTGGCTTGTAATCAATAGATTTATCCGAGATAATAAAGCTGAATCAGAAACCCCCATTAGTTTAGGACAACCTCCGAGTACTAAGTATTCTCGGAAGCAACCCAAAGCTGCTGTGAAAAGTGCAAGCAGTATTGATCTAAAAGGCGCCATAGCCTTGGCTGCTACGATTGCCTCTTTTTTACTTGCCCTCACGTACATCGGGAATAGCAATAACCTAAACTCGTCTTCCACACAAATTACAGTAGTTTCCTTAGGCTTGTTATCAATGGGATCATTAACTTTATTTGTTATTATAGAAAAAAGAGCAGCATCCCCATTAATCGAACTTAGTTTAATGGCACACAAAGTTCTCCTTCCTGCTAATATCGTTATCTTGATTTTTGGAATCACTATGTTCATGGTATATCAGACTATTCCAATACTAGTGAGAAGTCCTCAGCCTCTTGGATTTGGTGGAGATGCTGTAGCTACGGCAATGGTTCAGTTACCTTTCATGATCGTAATTCTGGTATTTGCTCCTTCTTCAGGTTTCATTGTATCAAAGATAGGTAATCTTAAACCAACTGTCTCAGGAACTATCATAATGACGATTGGCTTCTTCAGCCTCTTTATATTTCACTCAACAGAGATTACGGTTGCAATAAACCTAGCAATAGTAGCTGCTGGAATCTCATTGATACAAGTGGGTGCATTTAATATTACAATGGAGTATACCCCTCTAAAATTTAGTGGAGTATCACTTGGCATGTCAGTCGTACTATTCTTGATTGGAAGCTCAATTGGACCCGCAATAGCAGGAATTTACATGCAAACACATCAAGAGCTTGCAAAAGGAGTCACTACTGGTAGTTTCCCTTCACCAATATCCTACAATCTTATATTTCTAACAGCAGCCTTGATTTCAGCGTTATCTATTATGCTTGTAATAATTTTACGAAGAAGGATCATCCAATCACAATCAACGTTGAAGTTAGAAATGGAAGAAACGAATATGAAACAGAATGCACGAAGAGATGAGGCCGGCAAAAATGATTGACAATGCATTAATGCATTAAGAGTTTTCAATACAAGAGAGTACTTGGGCTGACCTTCTCGGTTTCGAAATTTTAATCTCTTGAGGCTCCTTATCCTCAATTAAATCCGCTTATGACTTCAACCTGTTTGCCTAGGGGGACTAGCACCCCCTAGTTGCTGGTTAAAGGAGAACGGATAAGATAATCCTTTTTTTATACATCAACATAATGATCTTGGATTTCAGATACAACTCCCTGACCAGCTTCGAATCTTTTGAACACAGTCATTACTGTCTTTTGATGATTGATCATATCTCGGTTGCTGTCAGTTTCAGCTTCCACATCTATTCTTCTTTCTTCTCTCAATTCAGCAATGAATCTACATTAAATTCATCAAAAAATAACAAAAAGAAGGATAGCACCCATGCCAATAACTTAATCTATACAGAAACATCAGTAGACGAAAACTTTACTTTCAAGATCATAAAATTCAACTGTATTCCTTGACAAACTATTTCGACATCGCACTTGCAATCGCACTTGCAATCACTCTTATCAAACGGGGCTAAAAGAATTATTTCTAAACCTTGAAACCGAAGACCAACTGTTATTTGACTCAAAAGGAAACTGTCGATGCAATTAATGGTTGCTTGATCCAAGCATTTCCTTCTCATCACTTGGATGCTATGACATGCCTTACAAACTTAGCAATAGTATTTCTAATCAATATAACTGGAATGCATAAAAGCAAAGCCCCCAGGACAATGTAAGACGGATATAGCAAAGAGAAATAAATATGAAAACTGGCGGTCTATAGTTGATTGAAAAAGGATTTATTTTTTGATGAAACATCAAAGACATTATATAATCAACTTCCGAAAAATTCGTTAGTACAATCTCATGTAATGTTAAATATTGAACAATTTGAAATTGGTAGTCGTTACGTTACAGCCAAAATACAAAATAGATACGGAGAGAAGGTTACTATTAGCATACAAGGAGGTACACCAGGAATAGAACTTCAGGAAAGTTTTTTCAAAATGAAAGAAGAAAATAATGAATTTCCATCATACGCATATTTGATAACAAGGCTGGTACAAGATAGTAAGATATTTGCTAGGAAACTTCCAGTTATCGGATATAGGGATTGGTTATTAATTTATGAGGATAGTTTACTTGAACTCTCAGTAAAGGATGCATACGACGAATTGGAAATTGTGATAGTTTAATCCATCTATTTTTTTATGATTCAAAAATAGCAGTTGTTTTAAACTGTATGAAATTTGATATTGCTCCAAAGAAGATCTGAATCTGCCGAATTAGACAATGTGCCCTATACTTGAACTTTCTACCAAAGATATTCCACTTTTTAAAAATGTTCAGTAGAGGAACTCTTCTATAACGAATCCTGCATACTCACTATCTATAATTATAATATAGACTTTCTCGATCGTGTTATCTCATATGAAAAACTTGAACATCAACAAGTGATGCTTATTATAAGATCGGTTCTCTTATTCTAATGTGTTCGATTAATTTCTCAAGATGATTCAGAGATTGCTCAAAATATGGAATTACTTTCATATTGGTTTTTGTATAATTAGCTAGTAATTCAAGAGCATCTTGCGAACTTAAGGAATTACCTAATGAATAATTTCTTAGTTGCTTTATAGTCCAATACCAGTTACCATATTGGTTTGCCTTATCCAAATCATTCAACAGGTCAATACTCTTAGTTTCAGATGATAATGCACTTTGGACTTTGTCTAGTTCGATATTATCACCAGGTATATTCAGTCGGAATTTGTTATTTATTTTAAACATGAGAGAATCAACTGTTCCAATCATTTGAGAAAGGAATGAATCCATTTCTATTTCAGCACTTGTTGGAACTTCGCTTGAGATAAAATCATTATATCTCAATTCAATTTCTTTTAAGTTCTTCAAATGTTGTCGGCATGCGTAAAGTTTGAAGCTTATTCTGTCAGTCTGGAATTTCGAAAAGTCCTCCGTAGACAAAGTCACTTATAGAGCAAACTCCTTACACTTTGTTTATAAAGATTTTCTTGACTCGATACAAAGCACGAATGGTGAGTTATCAGCTCTTTTTTTCGCTTAGATAATGGTCTCCGTAGTTTGATTTATTTTGTCTTAATCAACTCGCTAATGACTTGTCATATGTTTGACCTTTGGTACCTATTTGCTTTAGTTAGTTCGTTGGTCTTGCTTCTACATTACTAATCAATCATTCTAAATCAATTTAATACCTATTCTTGTTGTCTGTCAACTATATCACATGCTCAACAGTTTACTATAGAAACCAACAGCTTACCCGTCACTTCTTTAATTATCTACCTGTTTAACGTTTCTATTATTATATTGGGAATACGTTGTTATATGTACTTTGAATTACCTTCTAAGCGATTCGTACCATAGATCAGATAGCAATTTAAGGTCTTGTCATGGAACAAATCGCCTTTGACATTCCAATAGAGTACATGTCCTTCATATGAGTCTGTATCATGTACTGTTTTTTTCATACTGGGCACCTAAATTCCTCCATAAGGCTAGGACAATCGTAATTCTTGTTACATTTCATGATCCAGAGCACATGATTTTTTTTGATTTATATGGATTGAGAAACTCATCGTGCTATTTTTGTCAAGCTAAAGATCCGCTATCATCAAACCATTACAGGAAATCTCAGAGGCCCGGAAAAACCATGAGACAGTCAAAGAATTTATTAAGATGGGTTGTGGAGCTACTTGTTATAACAAGGGATGTAATCATCTTTTGGATCAACGCTACTCTGATATCCAAAATATCCATGATGGAAATGCTTCATTTGTTTCATTTATAGTTTATCCTGTAGGAAGATAAAATGTCTACTATTTATCAACTATTCCTTCTATATATGAAGGCAAGAAACAAAACACTAACACACATTAGGTGTATTCGGTCCTCTCAATAAAGTAGATTTTTCATCTTAGTTTATTTTCAAAAAGATCATGTAATGTAGACTTTACTTGTAGAGACATCAAAAGACAGGTCACTTTATAACAACTATTAACATAATAGTTTATATTAATTATAATAACAAGCTCGATATACAGACTACTTTGATTATAAGCCGAATATCAACTGGTCTTCCCGGCCTAGATTCTCTTATTGAAGGTGGAATTCCAAAAGGATTTACTGTAATGGTTGTTGGAAATCCTGGAACTGGCAAAACAACATTATGCTCACAATTTATTTATGATGGTTTAGATACTAAAGACGAAAACGGAGTATACATTTCGTTTAGTGAATCCAAAACACAGTTTTATGCCAATGCCGAGAGGCTCGGAATGGATTTTAACAAATTCGAAAGACTAATGAAGTTTACATTTTTGGCTCTTCCTTCGTTAACAAAGGATGGAATACAAGATGCACTTGAAGAGATTTTAGCTACTATCGGCGATACCAAAGCCAAACGTGTAGTATTAGATTCATTTTCAGCAATATCCTTGGCATTTGAAGACCAGAGCGAAGCAAGAACTACAGTACAAGTGCTTTTGGGCAAAATAATGAGATCAGAAGGTATAACCAGTATGCTTGTTTTGGAAGTTCCATATGGGAAAAGAAGCATAGGTTCTGGATTAGAAGAATCTGTTGTAGACGGTATTATACATCTTAAGAATAAAGAAGATAATACTTCACCCATAATTCTCCGAGTCCTCAAAATGAGAGGTACTGCAATCACTAGGGAGCCACATATTTGTACTATAGGTAACAATGGAATGATATTATATCCTAAACAAAGCTTACGGTTGACCTATAGAGCATCAGAGGAGCGAATAATTAGTGGAATTCCTGGCTTTGACGAAAGAATTAGTAACGGGTTTATTAGAGGAACAACTACTGCTGTTATAGGAGCGGCAGGTACCGCAAAATCAACTTTTGCTTTTCAATATATTGCTGAAGGGGTAAGAAAAAATGGTGAGGCTGGAATATTCTGTACATTAGAACAGTCTGCTGATGAGATAAGAATAATGGGTAAAAGTTATGGATACGACATGATACAACTCGAAAAAGATGGATTATCAATACTTGCAACAAGTGCTGAGGATCAGAATCCAGATGCATTCATTGTAAATTTGGCATCTGAGATTAAAAGGACAAAAGCAAAACGTCTTGTCATAGATAGTCTCTCTGCTTTTACACACAAGTATAAGAATGAGATATATACAATTACTAGACGTATTGTAAGTTTAATACAAGAATATCAAATTACAGCGATAGTTACCATTCTTACAACTCAAAGAATTGGATTTGAGGTAACAGGGCTAGAGCTATCTTCTCTTTTACAAAATGTCATACTTCTTAGATTTGTAGAGGTGAAGGGACGCATGACGAGAATTTTACTAGTACTAAAGACGAGAGAGTCACAACATGATGAATCCATACTAGAATTTAAAATATCAAAGGACAAAGGAGGAGTAGAAATAACTGGTCCCATCGATAAGGAGTACATCGGATTATCTACAGGTATGGCTCAAAAGGTAGAATAAAAAAGGATAGAGATGAAAAAACAGCTTTTGATTTTAATGAAAAACAAGCATTTGACCAAGGTTCTGAGAAACAAGAGTTGACCATCCATCCAGAGTAGTAGTAGCTTTAAAGAGATGTATAATCAAGCAGTCATGGAGGGGCTTTCAATTCTTGGAAAGCACGTTTCAGCAGTTATAATTTCTTATATTAAAGAGAAGTATTCAATTCGTCTATCTGATACTTCAGGTAATATAAAAGCTCTCTCAGATGCATTAGATGCTACAATAGGTGGAGGCACAAGAATAGTACAAAGGCGAATACTTCGCTCGCTATACAACAGGATTGGAGTTGAACTTCCTTTTGCTATGACAGTAGATTTTGAAGATAAAATCCTTAAAGCAAAAATAGAATACGAAAAGAAATATATCCAATTATAAGGGATATATCGTAATATCATTATTTGATATGTAATGCAGTTATTATTGTATTAGTTTAAGATCTGAAATACCAATAAGTCCAGATATTTCTATATAGATTATTGGCAGGCTCTTATTTTTTGCTTAAAGGTAGACTGAAAGTAAAGGTCGCTCCCCTGCCATCTTTATTATTTTCACCCCATATCTTGCCACCATGAGCATCTACAATGCTTTTTGAGATAAATAGTCCCAAACCTGTTCCCGTGATTGATTTAGTGGCAAACTTCGTAAATAGCCTTGGCATTATTTCAGAATCTATTCCTTCTCCATTATCCTTTATAGTCATAACAGCATCTCGATTGTCCTTCACTTCTACGCTCACTTTTATTACTCCTTCTTGAGTGAATTTTATAGCATTGCTTATTAAGTTAGAAATAACTTGGGTTAACCTTTCACGGTCTGCTTCCACAAAGATATCTCTAGGTTTGTTGTCGTCATTATTCTCATATACCAACTTGATATCTTTTTGGTTTCTTTCCCTCTCAATCTGATTCCGGTAATCTACCAGTACACTTGATATTACATCATCAAGATTGACTCGCTCTTTGTTTAGGTTTAGCGATTGACTCTCAATTCTTGTAACATCCAGTATATCGTTAGTAAGTGTCTGAAGTCTCCTTGCGTTTCTAAGTATTGGCTGGAGGTATTCTTTGCTTCTTTCTGGCTCCATTTCTGACATTTCTGAATATCCTAGTATGGCCTGAGTGGGTGTTTTGATTTCATGGCTTGCAATATTTATGAACTCTTCTTGCATTTTATGGTGAATCTTTAACTGCTCGTTAGCTTCTGCAAGTTGCTTATTTGTGTCAGCTAGATTATCCTTTACCCTAATTATAGATTTTAGTATTTCCGTTTCATTCCAAAGAGTATCAAGAAGTGAGCCAAAGTTCTTTACAAGAGATTTACTATCAGAATATATTGCAACAAGAGCATCAACTCGCTCATCCTCACTTATGGTCAGTACTTTAGAGTTATCTATAAGCAATATGCTTCCTTGGATTCCAGAAATTCTTTTGATTTTAGCATATCTTGTGATGGCAGAAATTACTTGTACCGCAGCTATGCCGTCTCTCTTCTCTTCAGAATAAAGTATCATTACATTCACGCCTTTGCTTTTTGCCTGTTTTATACTATTAATTAGCCCTATTTCAGTAAGATACTCTAAATATCTAATTGAAGAAACCGCGATGAGTACCTCCGATCTTGCATGTTGAATTTCAGATGTAAATAGAGATTCAGCATATTTACGATCTCGAATAATATCTATATTGAACGGTTCAACTTCTTTTTCAATTTCCCCAATTTTTTCTTGTGCAGATATTGTTTTATTCCAAAAGGTATCAAATATGTGTTGTTGTTGTTCTACTATCTGCTCAATGTCGGTATGAACAATTTGTGGAATAGTTTTTCCTTCTAGCAAAGTAGCGGTACTAATGGAAAGATATTCTCTTTCATTTAAGATGAAAGTTCCTTTGAGGCCATCTAAATGTCGAAGCTCGACTCTTCTCATTAATTCTTTGCAGTAAACGATATTTTCCTTAGTAATTTCGATTACACACCTTAATTTTACTCCTCTACGTTTGGCTTCGCTAAGAGCCTTTTGAAAGACCTCATCTACTATGGCTAAGGATAACACTGTGTAATTACTACAAATATCTACTCCTGATTTTGATTTAGATAATAATCGCAAAATAGCATTAGTTGTACTTTGTATGCCGTCTAATATTCTGATCTTTTTAGTATCTGTATTAGAATACGTGATCGTCAACTGAATGTAATATGGCTATCGTCCCTTATATGGCATTTAGTCATATTCAAACATTTGTACTTGGGCTTTGATACAAAAACAATACAAGTTGTATCGATGCAGCTTTCTTAAACTGGTTATTTATTAGACGTGATTATGCAATAATAAAACATTGTAACGCAGAACTGGCATAGGCTCTTGAGTTACCAAAACAACACTGTGAAGCTCAAAGATTTAAGTATAGAAAAAGAAGCTAGCTACATAATTACAGCTCAGTAGATCTTTGAACATCACTGTCGTCTTAATTATTATGATGATATCGATAACTTTAGCTTCAGTCGTTACAATTGAACAGTCTTAAATAAGTCAGGCATTAAGCTTTTCTCAATCTTATGAACTTTCAAGTTCATTCTTTCTTTAGTGTTAAATCCTTAGTTACAATATCTGAGGTATAGGAATGTAGTACAAAACGTACACGTTACAGTAAAGTGTGGAATAGTTTTTGATATTAGGTTCAGACATAACAATGACTGCCCAGTGTGTCACAGTGTTGAAGATATGGAGATAGAACCATAATAGACAGATTCTTTGAATTCTTCCTTATTCATGACTTGTATGCATCATTGAAAGCTTGTGCATCAAGCTTATCAGAACACTTGAAAGATATTCACCTTCACTTAATAGTTCCATAAATTTGATTCTACGCCGTTCAATTTGTTGATGTTGCATCTTTGAGCTCATTTGTCGAACAGGAGAATAACAAAGCTCTACAGACTAAATGTCAAAGCATTTTTTGGTGCATTCATCACCAGCTGCGAAATAATTATCATTACCTTTTTAGTCGTTATGGTTAGTCTTATACTGCTGGTAAAAATGTCTACTTTAGAATCTCAGTTAAATTGCTAACTTCTTGCATATCATTAAGTTCATTACATACTTTTGGACTTACACCTAACTATTCCAGTTCGTTCAGCTACCAACCATATTTTTCTGGATGTTCATATTTGGCAGCCATGTAGCAACGGTTAATTACGCAATAAGCTAAATGTAATAGTTATTTAGAGCAGATGACATTCATAGATAATACTATCAATACTATCTTGTTTGGAAAGACAAGGAAAATATCTGTTATTTCTATTGTATTAATCGTTGTCATTTCATATGGCGGATTCTTTTACTTGCAGGGAGATACGGAAAATAAAATTGAGAATAGTCTCTTTGAACAACAAAAAGAGCGTCAGATACAAATTACGAAAGCAATTTCCCAGCATATCAGTTCCGACCTTGATTCAATTATGATAAGGCTCAAAGTATTAGGTGATTCTGTATCCGGACAACAGGGCGACTTATCAAGCAATAATACCAAAAGAATAATGAATGATACTTATTTCCAGATAAACAAAATCGCTTCAGCAGATAGACTTTTCATTTTAGATAAAGATGACAATGTTGCAGCTATCAATATTACTTCAAAAGAGAAAAATGCATTTCTAGACAGCACCACCAAGTTATCTAATACTAATTGGATAAGAGAAACGAAATCAAAACTTTTGCCGATTTTTTCTAATGGTCTCAAGGGAGAGGATAGCAAATATAGAATAGCTATCAGCTATCCTGTCGTAGATAAATATAGTACTAGGTATATGGGGATGGTAGGAGCATTGTTACCTGCTGTTGACTTTTTCCAACACTATGGAAATATTTATGACATAAAATCACAATATATTGCTGTATTAGATAGTGATTCTGTCCAGTTAGTACATCCTCTAAAGACCTTAGTAGGAACACCATTTTTTGGGAATTATACCCAAGAGGCTACAGGACACAACAAAATCCTTAACAATGTCATAAAAACCGTTATGGCTGGTAAACCAGCATTTGCGGTGTATGATTTTAAAAACGGCCAGAGATTGAATACCGGATATCCCATTTTTTTACAAGGAAAACCTACGTATTCTATTTTCATAATTATACCCACTTCTTCAATCTATTCGCAAATCAATAATGTCATTACAACGGAAAAAATAGAAATGTTTTCTTTACTTGCTGGGATTACTGTTGCAGTTGTTGTATTAATGCTAGTCATTATCAAATGGAGCAATATTTTAGATAAAGAAGTAAAAAGAAGAACAAAAGAATTAGATAAATCAAATCAACTACTTGAATTAGCCAATCAACAACTGAAAATCCATGATAGCATGCAAAAGGAGTTCATAAATATTGCAAGTCACGAAATGAGGACACCCACTCAGGCCATACTAGGATATTCAGAAATGTCAGAAATGGAGCCAGAAAGAAGCAAAGAATACCTCCAGCCAATACTTAGAAACGCAAGGAGACTTCAAAAGCTTACTAACGATATACTGGATGTTACAAGAATTGAGAGTCAATCGCTAAACCTAAACAAAGAGCGAGTCAATCTTGATGATGTAA
>Ga0193701_1000100_pt1 | contig 18682 bp, 36 predicted proteins | sample U3s2metaG_FD_143055 | JGI IMG/M metagenome (GOLD analysis project Ga0193701, IMG submission 143055) | Soil microbial communities from a riparian zone of the East river system, Colorado, United States - U3s2 | ecosystem: Environmental > Terrestrial > Soil > Riparian zone | place: USA: East River...
TATTCTACTACTTAGGCGCGACCTTAGTAGTAGTAGTAGCCTTATTGCTTTCCGAGTAACCCAGTTCATCCCAAACCTTACTGGAATGAATATCATAAAAGTCGGGGCGCTCGGTCTTAACCAATACGTCTCCCTGCTTTACCGTACGCGGCCCGGTATGCGAAAGAACAGTATCGAGAATTTCGGCAGTTTCCTTTGTTGCGACGTGAGCAGAAACGGTACTAGTGTGCTCGTCTCCGTCATCGTCAGTAACCTTAGTGGAATAGTCCTTGAATTCCACGTCTCGCAAATCCTTGGCCATTTCTTACTCCGTTCCAGTAGCGGGAGGGGTGATAGCAGATACCTTTTCGGAAAGGTCTGCCAGTGCTTCCAGGATATCCGTTTCATGCTGACCACTAACGTTAGTGTCAGCCTTTACCGCAGCGATTGCGGTACTGATTCCAGCAGCGGCAGATTTAACTGCTGTAGTAACGTGCGACTCATCGTCAAACAATAAGCCGACTCTACGCTCTACATCGAGAAGACGAGTAGCGGCGGACATTACCGCACCGCTATCCGGATTCTTGATGCCGTAATCCCACACCTCTTTAGCGGTTGGCATATCGTCCTCTCCGTTGAGTTCCGAGATTACGTAATTGTTGAATACGTCCCAGGGGAAGAATTTGCCTACGTCAGTATGGGTACCGTCTCCGGTGGCTTGGGTATAAGTCCAATGGTCCATATACCCGCGAGTATTCTTTGCGCGACATTCGGCAACGGTAACGCGATGCGGCGCAATTCCTCTGGCCCTAAGTCTTCCCGCTACCCACTTAGCCGCAATTCGCAGCATCTTATCATGCGCTAGCCATTGAATCCTAGTCCAGGATGCTAGCCCGCACATTTCGAGATTGTCGGACCGGACATTACCATTCCGTAGTGTCCACGCCGCACGCTCATACGGCACTAGATTATCGAGAATGATATCGTCATCGCAGCACGCATGCCACGAACGGTCAGTTTTCGATTGCCCGAATTTGAGTAAGTCCCTAGCGGACCCTGCATCTAAATCCGGGCGCGAGGGGAATTCATCGGTAGGACCCTCGGCAGTATGAATAGTAATCCACAGAACGGTAGCCCCGTTGCGGCTGGACGACTGTGCGATTAGTTCATTCGCCATTAGTGCGGCCAATCTAGAACGAGGAGGGTTAGCGACGTTTGCGTAACGGCTGCGGTAGCAACACCCGCGTTAACCGTCTTCCTACCCCTAAGCTTAATGGTATGACTTCCCTTAGTGGGAAGTGGAATAGGACGATGAGCGGCTGCCGTGCTTCTATTGATAGCGGCTGCATCACTGATTGCGAGCGGGGTAGTGTTGTCCGCTCCGTCCGTATTGAATGTGCCGACGCATACACCGCTAGCACCGATGGCGGTATTAACGTCAAAGTCCCAGTTACCGAAAGCCAATACCACCGCGTCATCATTGTTCGTGGTAAAGGTAATTGCAGTACCCGGGCAATCCTGATTGGCCGTAGTGAGAGCTAGGTTATTGTTGGCGTTCTGTGGTCCTAGTGCCTGGATCATGTGCGAGTCGATAACGGGGAACGAGTTATTGCGTAACCCTAGCTCGCCGTTATTCTGGCCACCGGAAAAGATATCGACAGTATCCGGGGAGGTTAGCTCGATAACGGAACCGGCACCGGTCCCGGGCGTTCCGCCGACGATTTGGACCCCGGTGTAATCAATATCTGAAACCTCGCCAAAGGCCTTGATAGTGATTCCCGGATTCTGCCCAGAGAATGAGTTGCCCTGAATTCTGGCCAGATCGCCGATTAGGGTAGCGTCGTTTTGATCCTCTTTATAGAAGAGAATTGTATTCGGTCCGTCTGCGCCCATGGCGCTATTGTTAACCCACAGTCGAGGGACGGTCTGTAGGTCGCTAGTCTTGATTTCCTTAGCGACGATGGTACCGCGTGCGATCAGGTCAGAGAATTCGGCCGTGCCATTCTGTCGCACAATCCAACCGCTAACCCCTGGTACATAGTTAGGCGATTGGATGGCGCCACGAACTAACACGGTGTCTGCCGTTAGCGGGTCTTTATATGGCACGGTATGCGGCCCTTTCGTCCTTTGCGGTTCCATGAATGGTCGCGGTAGCAGTGGCACCGATAGTGCCGCCAGTCCAAACGAACGTAAGAAAGTCCGTCGCGCCCAATGTGAGTTTGGTGTCGGATGCATCATTGTCCGCTGTAAACGTCCCCTCTAGTTTAGTGGTGACTGATTGCGGGCCTCGGTACACAATTAGCTGACTACTCGGAACCGTTGGGGGATTGACCGTAGTAACCATTTGGTCAATCTCCCAGGAAATACCCACTCGCGTCGGTGACACGACAGCACGGCAGATAGTACCTCCCAAACCGTCTGACGTGAATACTGCGCTAGCCGACGCGAGTGGGTATCCCATTCCCGTCCCTCTCAGACGGGAAGCGAGAATTGGTCTACGAATGCTACATTAGCATTGAGTACCAAATCCGGATTCAGCACATAAACCTCATCCTGTGTGTCTAGTTCTAGCGTTTCATTCTGCAAGAGTGGGTAGCCGGTAAACGCTGCCACGGCAGGATCACCCCCGATGTAAACGGCAAACGCTGCCAGATTCTTAATGCGAACCTTAGTGCGATTAGGGTTCGCAGGAATCACGCGCGCAGTCTGTCCGGCCGATAGTGAATACTGCCACGTCCGCAGCGTTCTGATTTCCTGAGCAGACTCGGTAACAATGCGAACCGGTACCGGGTCAATCTCTTTCGGCGGTTCCTCGTAAACGACTTTACGGGTACCGTCTGAGAATTCCCTAACCGGATCGGTCGGCTCTCCCGTATCGGAAACCCCGTGCTGCTCCACCCCTCGGTAAGGGTGATTGCTGCCCTGGTACGTTTCGAGAATGGGATCGGTAGGGTGTGGCCGATCGGGTGTCATGCTTTCGTCTGACGTATTCTGTTGGACGCTTCGCATGAATGGGTTAGGCATTGCTACCCCTAAGCTCTGTCACATTCTCGGGCAGTGGCATCTTTCCCTCAAATGGTCTGTTACCTCTAAGCGCGGATTCGTACACGCATAGGAGAACAAAGCACATGATGGCGGCGGTACCGGCCGGTACCGGTGAGCCGGTGAGCGATGAGGAAATCACACCGATACCCATTGTTAGGGTAACGGCTGCTACCTCTCCCATTCTCACGTCACCAGCGAATGAGGTATCCGCAGGGTCCGCTTTACGGATATCGGCAAGCGGAGGGAGTAACGTAGTAAACGTGGTAATGCCCTGCGTTACGCCCAAGATTGCTGGACCGTACATCTCAGGATTTGGCAACGGTTTTCACTCCCTCCGTTACTGTTTTAGTGGCAGCCTTAACGTTATCGATAGTCAACAATCCGAAGATAAGCAAGATGATACCGCCTAGCAGCATTCCTGCGCGTACGTATGAATGCGGGTCACTCAGAAACGAGACCGCTTTACCTGCCGCGCTAAGTACCGCTTTCGCGTCCGATAGGCCAGGGATACCGAATCCCTGTACCGTGTCAATCGGCGCACCGCTTCCGCCCGCAGTAAAGTTGGCAAGAAAAGAAATGTGTACGTGATCCATATGTAATTGCGTAGGCGACGTGCCTCCGGAAGGATGATGGTAAGTCTGCCACCCTTTCCCCGGCTCCCAAATACGCGCGTACCAAATGACATAGGTAATTCCTAGCCTACTTGCGTTAGCGACTGCATAGGCAGCGATAGCGTCACCCTTAGCCCTGTCGCTACCCACCATGTTATCAACGGCGAGACCTTTAGGGTGATCGCTAGAGGGATTATCCGAACGCAAGCCTACGCCCAATTGCGACGACGGATGGAACTTGTTGTCTATCTCATCCGCCGCGAATTGAACCCACGGCTTGACACCCGGAAGTAGTGCCATTAGTTACCGGTCCTGAGCCGCGCGACTGGGTGGCCCGGACCGCCGCCGCGCTCGGGAGCGGGAGCGGAGGTCTTAGGCACAGGCTTAGCCGCACCTGTCTGCAATTCTTTAAACACTTGTACCGGCGTCTTATCCTTGACGGCGCCGTAAATCAGAATGGCGCCTGCCGCGAATGCGATCGTTCCTAGTAGGTTCACTTAGTCAGGCCTACCTTTTTGACGATAGACGGACCGTAAACAAATAGTGTTCCAACGAGGATGAGAAAAGCAAACTGCGAAGCGAATTCTGGGTTAGCCTCAGACAGCAAAGCGAGTACAACGGCAGCGAAAGCAATGCCGATAACTGGTCTAGCTGCAAGTGACTGTCCCTTACTCCACCGGCCCGTGGTAACCACTACGCCGGTCAATGCCAGACTGCCTATTGGAGAAATCATTTCGGAACCACCGCCGCAACCACTGCCGCCGTTTTCGCTGCCTTTTTCACAACCGGTCCAATATTACCAAGCTTGAACAATCCGACCATTAGTAGAATCACACCGAGTGCAAACATGCCCACGCGCTGCCAGTTATGCGGATCGCTTATGAACTTGAAAAAGTCAACAATGTTTTGTAGAGACGAGTTGTCATCTATGCTGACTGTCGGACCGCCGCCCGGATTAGGTACCGACTTATCCCGCGCGGCAAACTGTCCGCGCTGGAAAAACGCCATAGCCCTACCAGACTTGTACGTGCTCCAAGGTGTCCAGGATTTCCTAGCGTTCCAAATATTGAATGCAGCCTTAGCGTTAGCGGTAGGATCTTTCATCGGTTCAATGCCGTAACCATTGACTGTGTTAATCTGCCACAAACCCACATCGGTACTACCATTGCTATTGACGTGGGTAACGGCAGGGTCACCGGCTTGGTTTTCCGCAATCGAAACCGCTACCGCCATAGCGATCTGATTCTCGGGAAAGCCTGCCGCGCGCGCGAGGTGCGCGCGTTCTACGTCGGTGACCCCGCCGCTAGCCATGGTTATTTCTTTCCGTTGATTGCATCCATTACCGGGCCCATTCCCGGCATGAAACGTGCCATCATGCTAGACGGATTCGCTCCGATCTGAGAAATCACGTCTGCAATCTGTCGGAGAGTCGCGAGCGTTTCCTCTGCGATTTCCCTATCGGTAAGCTCGGCGACCATGATGCGTCCCGACTCGTCTACGGGCCTACCTTTACGCTCGCGCGCGTATAGGTCCAACGGTGCCTCGGTTGCTTCGCTCACGGTACGTGTAGCCTCTCTCCCGCTAGAACGTCATTCGACGTGAGTGCGCCGAACGTATTATCTGGACGAGTAACCCCGTCCCTATTCGCGTTGAAAATCCGAACCCATTCGCCCGGATTGTTGTAATACTTTCGAGCGATGCCCCACAACGTTTCTCCCGGCTGGACTACGTGCCAGCGTGCAACGTGAGGGGTTGCCACACCTACCCCGTTAGTCGCGGGAGGAGGAGTAGCCTTATGCGGTCCGGGAACCCATGACGGAGGAGGAAGGATATACGGATACGTCATGCCGGTACCATCCTGTAGACGACAACCCAGCGGCCCGGACCGAGCTTAACATTCGTGCTAATCATGGAACGGATACCCGCTTGCTTAATGATTGAGTTAAGCGATGCAGCGGAAGGCTTCCACACATTAGCTCTAGAGGCTTCCAGGGCGAAACGTCGTTGCTTGGTTGCAAGTGTTTCGTTAGGAATCTCGACACGCGACGAAACCCACGCCATTTTATATCTGGCCTTAGGCGGAGTAGTCACGGGTGGCGTAGTGACTGGCGGAACGGAGGACGGAGCGGGAACGCCTACCGGTGTAGGCGGAGATTTCATTAGGACTAGAGCGCGTGCCCAGATAGCGAATTCGGTAACGCTTAGAGCGTTGTCACCGACCCCGCCCGCTAGAGCTTTAGTAATCGCGCTGTTAACCTGTGCAGCCGGATACCCGTCTGCGATGAGTCTGTCTATTGCCGCGCGCGCCCACGCGTCGTTATCGGCGTAGGTTGTCGGTGCGTCCGATGGCGGCTGCGGTGTAACGTCGGTCCACATTCCGCTAGCGCCGGTCCCCACACCCGGAGTACCTGACGTATCCTCGACTATGGTAGGCTCTCCCGCACCCTGAGACTGTCGCCGCGTATAGAGCGCTACTCCCAATCCGGCGCCGACAACGGCAACCCACGCGCCTAGCGGCAACGGGCCTACTTGCTTTCCCAGATCAATTCCCGATGCCATATCACATCAGCCTATAGGAACGGGAAACCGGTGCCGGTACCTCGCGCTGCGTGAGTACGCGATTTACTGGCGGAGCCGGTTCGGAACGGTCAATGATATTCGCATCCCACGGTACGGGATCGAGACGGTAGGTATTCCGCGTACCCTGTCCGGGCATACGCTGCGGAGCCATGCCGAGAATTTCGTAATTACGCCTATGGTCCGCCATCGAGAAATGCAAACCGAGGAAGCGTCTAGACGTACCGACGACCACTCCGTCATACGCCCGGTTTAGCTGATCGAATGGGCGAGTGTAGGAATAGGTACGCGGAGCTAGGGCAGACGTTACGCGCGGCTCTGGCGGCGGAGTAGCACGCGGGTTAGGCGCCCATCGTACGTAGACGTTATTACTAGGGTCCGGACCGCCCGCACCAGACTTATTCTCATTCCAGCCGTTCGGGTCTACATCTTCCGACTCGCCATAGCGAACGGTATTGTCAGCATCGCGAGTAGTGTAGAAACCTTGGTCGGCAGGTAGGGTAGGGTCCGGGCGGAAGTCGCGCCGAATCTGTGTTCCGAGGCGACTTCCGTCCGGAATTCCAACGGGCGACGTACGCAGGGATGGACCCCACGCGGTTACAGGACTATCCGAATACCCGTTTTCCTCGGTTAGTCCCGGTGCGGCGTACGCGTTGTATTGCTGCTCGGGCGGCTCGTTATCTGGCAGGCCAGACTCTCTCGCCGTGCGAGTAGTGGCGTACGGATTCGAGCGCTGTACTGCCATGACAACTACTTTCCGAGAGCCGCGCGGATGCTACCCGCGAAAGCATCGCCCATAGATCGGATTACCTGAGCGCTAGTCGGACGACTTACAATCGTCGTCACTAGCGCGACGGTGACGATTGCGCCGAGCACATTAAACAGTCGGTCGCCCATTTGTCGTATCCTCCTCACTGGTATCCCTGTTAGCTTGACGCATCCTCTCGTCAAGCGTTCCGTTTAATCTTTCCTCTACGTGCGAGACGGTTTCCGCTACCACGTTCACCTTTTCCACCGCTTGCTGCGAACTCTGTGCCGCCGAGTTGGCTCGGAACGCTGCCAGCGCGGACGGAATCAGAGTCACAACAAGAATGGTGAGGAAGCGCAGGAAAGCATCTGTGTCCTCGCCCGCTAGCGAGAGTGCGACATACGATCCCATGACGAGAGCGAATACCGAAATCCCAGCTATAACGAGGATGACGAAATTACGGTTACGGTTCGGGTTGTCCGCCTGGAACGGCACTAATTCCCCCCAATAGATTTAGGCCGTAGTGGGAGCGGAGCGGGACGCACTACCGCGATTCATCAAACCCATAATCCACGGGATGACAAAGTACGCGAGCAGTACGCCAACGATCAGAGACTTAACGTCCAGACCGAAAGGCATTCCATTTCTCCTAACCGAGTTTGACGCCACCGACGCCGGGAACGCCTACACCCCGGAAGCCGCGCCGAATGAGAATGAGGAAGACGAGGGAACCGATAACGACTACCGCCGCCGCGTGTTCCGTCGTCAGGCCAGTCATATTACCGCGTACGGGGTTAACCGCGTCCGCGCGGTCTCCGTAGTCCATTGCTCCCCCTTAAACGAAAACGGTGCCAGCGATGGCAACGTCATTCGTAAGGACGGTGAGGACACCAGCGGTTGTGAACGATCCCTGAATTTCGAGACGGGTAGAGCCGAGAGTCGGCAGCCAAAGGTCCCGGTTTTCGTGACCGATAGTGCCATCGAATTCGTGCGCGAAGTCATAGACATACACACCGTTGTCGAGACCCTGCGCGGCATCGTTCGCGGGAACCGTGGCGCCGACAGAGCCGCCGAATCCCGTGCGCTCGTACATCTGGTGACGCCAATTGTTAATCTCGACAATGTCCAGAGGACGAGTGTCAAGATAAAGCGTCGTGGGGTCCGGCCAGTCCGTGTTACCGAGGGAACGGGAAGTACCCGCACGCCGGAACACAAACACCAGTTCCCGAATGTAGTTACCCACGCGGGTAAGGCGAATGGTCTGGTTGCCCGCGTTGACGTTGTAAATCTGCGGAGACCAAAACTGCGTGGTATTCATGGCGGGCGGGGTGATCTGGTTCGTCTGGCCCGCAGAGGCAGTCTCCGGCTGGTCCCAGGCCTCCAGGAACGCGCGAACGCGGACCGTTGGCAGGGTGGTCGCCGGTGGCGCACTGAAGACGGTTGTAGACGCACTCAGGGTCAGACGGAGCTTAAACGTTGCGGCGGCATTCTGGTTCGGCAGAGAGCCGAGACCGTCGCGCAGGTTAAGCTCAATCGGGAGCCGCAACATAAACGTAAAGTTGCCGCCCGTGCCCGTGATCGCGGAGAAAGTAGGCGACGCTCGGAAATCGGCGCCGATAGCCGCGCGGTACCCTCCCCACTTGCACGCGAGGAACATATCGTATCCAGAGTTAAACTGGACAATGACGGCGCCGTTAGGCTCCGTCAAGGCGATATTCTTAAGCGCGTTAAACGGCGCATCTTCCACACCGACAGCGCCAGCGCCAGCGCCAGCGGAAGCCTGCACGAGGACGACCAGAGCGCGAGCGTATCCGTACGCGGGAACGTCGAATACTCCCAAATCCTGATCGGCCGTAGTCATAATCCGGGAAACGTCAATACCGGCCGGCTCGCGGTGCTCGGCAGACGCGCGGATAAACGGCACTACGGGCATAACCCGCTGTCCGCTCTGGCCGCTCTGCGACTGCCGAGTACCGCCCGCCGTAGTGGCAGCAGTAGGCACGTTCTGTCCTTTCGTGTACGCGATTATTACCGGGGCGAGACTTACAGGGCTACGGCCATTGCGTCACCGATAGGCGAACCTCGTTCGCTTAGCTTTGCCGCAAGCATCCGCCAGAGGAATCCGAAGATAACCATACTGAATCCGATGATCAGTACGTTAAGCGCGGACGGCATAACCACTCTGTTTCACCTCCTAAACCTTTACCTCTGGGCATCTAGTGCGCGCCATGGCCCCGGTGCGCGTATTCACGTAAAGCGTTTGGTGTAGTTCCAGATTCGCCACAACTTCGCGAATCAAGTCGGCGGAACGCCACCCAATCCCAGAAATCCGCTTTAAGTCTGTCTCGTCATTAGTACGCCAGAAAAATAGGTGTGTGGATTGCGAGTACACTTCCACGGGAACCCACGCCGGTCGCTGCGTTCCCATTAGCAGGGAGATTTTCAGTGAGCGCGCTTGGAGTAGGTACGTCTTAATATCACGGTCTAAGTGCAGTATGTTATCTAGATACCACAACTCATCTAGCGCGACTACCCAACCCTTTTCCCGGTATATCTTCGCGAAAGCCTCATGAAAAACGTGCTGTTGTAGGTGCTCACTTTCGAGCTTAGTGGCATCTGGCCAGAGGACGCGGTGCGGAAATTGTTTCGGGTCTAGCCCTATCCATCTTTCCATCTTGTGCCAGCCGCGACGGTCCACTAGAGCCTGCATGGTTTCATCTTGCGGCTTAGTGACAAACACGACCACGTAAGGATGGAGGGGGAGCAAATTGATAAGCATTGTGGTTTTACCGAGACCGGTAGGACCAATCAAACCAATATGCTCCCCCGCCCGCCACGTAAAAGTATCGCGCAGGAATTTATCCCAGGGGATACGTGGCACTTCCTCGCTTACTCTCGCGAGTCTTTCATCGGCCGTGACTGATCGCAGAGTCGGGCGCCCACGCGTGCTAGAGCCTCCCCAATTGACTTCCGCAATCGTCATGGCGTCACCGAGATTTTCGCAAGCTCTAGCAATTCGGCAACGTCTGCCCGCAAGTCAATATTGGTTAGATACTGCCAACCGCCCTCAATGTTGCGCACGTCGCCACCGAGTGCACCAGCGCGGACTATGCATCCGTAAATGTGAGAGCAGACGAAAGTCATGCTAACTATTGGACATTCGATAATCTGCGCGTGCCTGTCAGACATAGCGCGGGCAATTTCACGTTCGGACGCGACGTGATGCCACCGACCGCCGTTGTCCATATGAGGCTGCGGACCCTCCTCCGGAGAGTCGCGGCCAACCCTAACAAACTGTCCCCCACCCATTTTTAGGGTTCTCCGATTCCGTTACCCATATCGCCAGCGCGCATGTTGTTTTCTATCGTCTCGGCGAATCCCTCGCCCATCTTGCCTAGCATTTCCTGCGCGTGCTTACTGTGATGCAGCAGCATTCCTAGCGCGATTGGGAGGTGAGCCATGCCGATACGGACAGCGATAGACGTTTCGAGGAACTTTGTTAGGGCTACCCGGATAGCGTCGTTTTCGTACGCTGCCTGATCCCACGCTTTGGCGACGGATTCGGCATTAACAAGAAACAGATTAGCGCATACCGGGTCTATCGGCATAAGCATAATGCCGATACTTGTATATGACTGGGTAAGCGGCTTGACGAATTCGCCCTTACGCGGCTTAGGAATAGACTTAACCGCAGCCTCTACCGTGTTAGGAACGCCGGGAGGAGTCTTACGCGGAGTAGTCTTTCGAGCCGGACCGCGCTGCGGCGTGCGCCATGGCCTACGCGGCGGTGTACCTAGCTTAGGTTCTGGTGGCGGCGGCTCCGTAAATTCCGGAGTGGGTATAGTTACGTCTTCCGCCTGGACGCTGTTAAGGTCTACAGGGTCGGATTGTTTCTCCGGCTCTGGCGCCGGAGATGTCATCCGCCAAACCACCAGTCCGTGAACTTGTTACCAGACTTAGAAGAGGCCGCGCCAGCCGCGACGGGCGGGGGTCCGCCGCTATTAGTTCCCTGTCCCGGGGTAGAACCGGTATTGGCTGGCGCGGCCGCCGTACCGGGGCTATTAGCGCCCTCACCCTGCGCCGGTACGGCATTCTGCGGAGCGCCGGTGTTTGTGGCCACCGGAGTGCGCTCCAACAGAACATTAGCGAGCTTTTCCGGGAGAGCGTTAATCGACGCGATAAGCTCTCGGGAACCTCGCCCGCTATCACCCTGCGCGGGCGGTTGTGCGGGCGGCTGCGCGGGCGGGGTTACAGGCGGGGTCACGGCCTGCCCTGCTGGCGCATCTGTGGCGGCTGGCGTTTCGCTTCCGGTAGCGGGACTACTCACTTTCCCGAACCCCTTCCCCTCGGTTGCGAAGTGCGGTACGCTGAGCCTGCTAGGCGGGGAACGGTCACCGCTCACCCTCTGCGACCGATCCGCTGCTGGGAGGTACAGCGGCGGGCGAGGATGAGCGGCGCCGGTCCTGCTAGCAGTCAGTGTACCACGTCCTGTCCACAATGGACAGACGGGTACGGTTTACGTATCTGGGAGGATACCGTGACCGAGGCCACAGAAAAGGGAATCGTCGCCAAGGGTGCCGAATTCTCGGAAGACGAGTACGCGTCGATTCAGAGCTTTAACGACGCGATGCAGCTACTTAGCAACGCCGGTATTACGGTTGCTAACGCTGCGGACGAAATCGGTGACGGATTCGTCCTCATCAAGGGTGACGACGAAAAGGCCCGACTGATCGGTACCCCGTTCATCCTGATTTCGTGGAACTTCAACGTTGGCGATTTCGGAAAGACTTTCGTCAGCGCGCGAGGCATCACACAGGACGGTCTGAAATTCGTCCTCAACGATGGCGGAACGGGTATCCGTGCCCAGCTCGACAAGTACGAGGGCGACATGGGCGGACTGTACGTGCCGCACGGTCTGCGCCGTTCGGACTACGGTCTCGACGCGGACGACAAGCCGGTAAAGCTCGGCTCTCCCGAGTCGGTCGGCAAGGCAACCACGTTCTACCTCGACACCAGTAAGTAACTCGTAAGGGCCCACGGGCCGGGCGCAGGTCGCGCGCCCGGCCCGTTTCCATCTATCCGGTCTGGGAGGACGGATAGCTATGGTAGAGCGCGGCGATGAATGGTACGAATTTGAGCGTGCCATATTCGAGGAAACGTTCCCGGCTGACAAACCGGAAATGTTCAATGACTCTCACTTACAGGACTTGTTCGATACCGCTTGGTTTAACCCCGATGTTTCGCGCGAGGATCGGTTAGACGCTCGCGAGGAATTGCGAGAATACCTGGACGACGTTTACGACGTTGACTTTGACGAGGTATTCGACTGGGAAGACTGGTCAGAGTGGTATGAATCTCAGTGAGCTTGCGGCAGTCGATAGCGACATGCCAGAGCCGTACCATAAGGGCCACCCGTCCCGCACTAACGCGATCCCGCCCGCGCGACGTAAGTTCATTGCGTGGGACGGCGAGGGAGTTACCAAGGTTCCCGGCAAGCCGCAATTGTATACGCTGTTTGGCTGTTCCACGGGCGAGTATGTGGAAAACCCAGACGGCCTAAAGATGTTCGATATTCTCGACTTTATTATCGACGTGGGCATTAAGCATCCTGACGCTTACCACGTCGGTTTTGCATTTGGGTACGATTCTAACATGATCGTACGCGGGATGATGGAACGCAATTTGCGTTACCTACACGAAAAGGGCCACTGTCGTTTGCGGCATCCGATTACGAAACAAACTTACGTAATCATGTTCCGTAAGGGCAAATGGTTTAGCGTCACGCGTCAAGATAGGGATTGGGATAGAAAGCATAACTCACCGGCTAAGGTTACCGTTCGGATTTACGATATCTTCGGTTTCTTTACGTGTTCATTCGTCAAGGCTGTTCAAGATATGCTAGGCGATGTTCCCGAACTAGGAACGGTAATCGAGGGGAAAGCGCGGCGGGGCGATTTCGACTCCGAGAGTATGGAATATGTCCGCCACTACTGGTCTATAGAAATCAAGTTGCTTGCGCGTGTCGCAGAGGAATTGCGGCGACGCATGTGGGGAGCGGGGCTAGAAATAACCCAATGGCACGGACCGGGCGCACTCGCGTCCTATGCTCTCCGTCGCGAGGGTATTAAAAAGCACATGAAAGTCAATGATCCTCGAATTAGGGAGGCTGCTAGATACGGGTACGCAGGGGGACGGTTTGAGCTTTTTCACATCGGGCGTACGAAAGGACCGATCTACAGTGTCGATATCAACTCCGCGTATCCCTACGGGATCGCACAACTTCCGAGTTTATCCGAAGGTGAATGGACGTACGAGGAAAATCCTACACGTGTCGCTAAATTCGGTATCTATCACGTCAAACTCCGGTCAGCGGTCGGTTTTAATCACAGTCCTGGACCGCTATTCCATAGGGATCGAGAACACAATATTTCCTATCCCTGGATTACAGACGGTTGGTATTGGGCACCGGAAGTTGCCCCGCTTGTTTGGCAAGCTAGGCGGGGTAATCTCCCCGGATTCGAAATTACGGAGGGTTGGCATTACAGCGGTTACACCACGCGTCCATTTGCGTGGGTCAATGACACTTACCAGAAAAGGCGAGAGTGGAAAGCGAAGGGCAACGCTTCCCAGCTAGCTCTAAAGCTATTGCTTAATAGCCTGTACGGGAAGATGGCGCAGCGCGTGGGATGGGATGAGGAGCGGAACCGCTTGCCGCCATGGCATCAATTGGAATGGGCAGGGTGGGTAACTGCGAACACTCGCGCCATGCTTTACGAGAAGATGAAACAAATTCCGTGGCCTGATCTTATCGCAGTAGAAACGGACGGTATCTATACCACGTATCCGCCAGAGCTATTAGGTATCCAAGACAGTGCGGAATTAGGAGGGTGGGAGGTGAACACATACGACGAGATTATCTATATACAATCTGGCCTAGCTTGGCTTAGAAAGGGTGACGAGTGGACGTGCAAGCGCCGAGGTTTGGACGCTGATTCGCTCACCCTGCCAGAGACTATAGCATTCGCTAAGACTCTGGAACCTGGGGGGAAGTGGTCCCCGTATGTGGGACACACTACTAGATTCGTCGGAATGGGCGCCGCGCTTAACAGTGCTGCGCCTACTAGAGTACGTCACTGCGTATGGGAGACTGCCGAGCGAGAAATATCTCCGGGAGAGCATGGGAAGCGAATACACTTTGCGCCTAACTGTCATGCCTGCATGGCAGGGGAAAACGCGTACGATATGGCTCACGACTTGGTTATACGTTCGAGAGCCAGTGTGCACGAAATGTCTACTCCGCATAGTATCCCGTGGGAGGGAAAGGACGACACTACCGCGACGTGGCGGGAATACGAATCGCTACACGCGGACGAATACCAAGGGGCGATGGTATGACAACAGACCCGCGCGGCCGGAAATCTATAATCATGCAATGCGGGGCAGCGGTATGGTTCGACAACCCTCCGCCTGTCCGTGGGGAAGTAGTTTTCTGTCCGAAGCATCGCAGACGCGAAAGGGTTATGAACGCACCAGCTATTTACCGGGGAAAGTGTCGCCAATGTTCGGCCGGACGAAAGTACGGCACAATGCTTGGTTTAGCCCTTCGCGAAATGGACAAGCACATTCGGAATCGTCCAACACATACGATGGACCTTTACGACGGGTATGTGGTCGTTGATACGATCGCTGCGCAACTAGCCGAGTTTAACTTCGGTACTGTTGTGGTTGACGATCCGCCGCCGTTCTGATAGTATCTCCGTACCAAGCCAACCGAGGAGGCACACAGTGGAGAGTATCAAGCCGGAAGCAATCGAGCGCGGTATGGTCCTAGTGGACGAGGTGAACGAATCCGCGTACACGGTACTAGACGTGCAACTAACCCTTACCGGTAGCTACTACGTCAAGGGTCTTGCCCTTACCAATTGGGGCAGTCTGATTCAGAAAAACTTCACTTACCTCACCGAGGATGGGGAACTTTTCGTCGTCGCGCGTCCCGCTCCGTTCGCGCTCCCGCTACTGCCCGCGCGTGGTGAACTAGGCGTGTCCGCTTACCCGGATGCTCTGGTCAAGAATTCCCAGTACGGCAAGTTGGAACCCTCCGACGCAGACACGCACAGTTTCCCGGGTGACCCGGAATGACGTGGGTGTGGGTTGCGATCGCGTTCGTTAGCGGTACCGCTTCCGGCGTTGCCTTCGGACACCGTGCACGCATGGTCGCGTACGTGGTCGGCTATGAGGACGGTCTACGGGAAGGAAAAGACTAATGGTACTCTGGACGTACGATCCGAAAAACTTTACCTACTCCGTGGGGAGTATGACACCGCGCGAAATGTCAGCCGTTACGGCTGCGCTTATCGCGGGTTATGCTGTCGTGAATTCAGATACGCTCGGTGCCGAGGCTGCGCGTCGAAACCTTATCAACCATCTAGAGGGTTTGGGAGATGCCGAGTCAACCCGTCTGCTAGAGGTTTTCATTGCAGCCGATGCGCACCGTATCCATTCGGCTAGGAAATAGCGATGAAAAACTGCGATGAGTGTTTTCCGCATGGCCTGGACGAGCCATGTACCTGTAACGGATACACAAAAGACGGTACGAAATGTTATTGCTATCCCGGACACGTAATCGGTTGTACGTGTGATATCGCGTGGGATTGCGAGCATGGAAGATGAGTCCGAACCGTCGCCCAATGAATTGGGGCGAGAAACTGTTAGCTGACCACGATGACGAGTGGTACGGGTACACGGTTCATTTCGAGGGAGTTAGGCAGGTAGAGGCTAGCAAATGGTGGTACGCGTGGGAACGGTTCGCAGACGCTATGCAGACGCTTATTCTTCGCGTACAAGATGAGCCGGAATACTTTGCGAAACCCCTTGACACGCGCGAGCGCATACGCGAGAATGGACCTAGCGCGGACAGAGGGTCCGCCACAAGTGGGAGGAACCGAGGCAATGACTCTGGACTTCGCTAACCTGACCGCCACCGACACCGCTGCGCCGGCCGCTACCAAGCGGAGTAACCGCGTCGAGGGTACGCCGCTTCCCGGCTGGATTCAGGAGACGTACGAGTCTGGCGAGTGGACCGGTACCGAAGACAACCCCGTGTACCGTCCGGGCAAGGGTAAGGCTGTCACGGTGCGCGCCGATCAGGTCGCGTCTCTGCGGTCCGCCATTCGCGCGGCCGGTAAGCTTGTCGGTCTCGGTACCCGTATCACGATGAGCGATAAGGACGGTAAGCCGCTCGACTGGTTCTCCGGTGACAAAAAGGCTTTCGTCATCCGCAAGGGCGACGACGGTACCGAGGTCAAGGTCCCGGACAACACGAACGTTACCGTCACGTTTGCCGGCAAGCCGATGCGCGCACGTCGCACGGCTGAGGAAATCGAGGACGCGACCGAATACGAGGACGAGTCCGAGGAAGAGGACGCCGCGGAGTACGAGGACGCGTGATCGTTCACTAGCCGCTAGCCGTCCGCTCCCTCCCCTCAGGGAAGCGGGCGGCTAGTGTCGTCTCTAGGCTTTCTGGGAGTCTGGAATGGGAATCAGCTTAAGCACATGGTGTAAAATAGCTCTGGTGTTGTACGTTATATTCTGGGTAACGTCACCGGAGGTTATGGTGCTTATTCATCGCTTTCTAACCGGTTTCATTGTCGTTGGCGAACCGAAGACTAACGCAACTTTCCTACTTCCCGCGGATAAGGTTATTACCCGTGGTGGCCGCGCGTCTAAGTGGCAGAAAATGGCCGGATACAAGCGCGCAGAATATCGTATCGGTGGACTGACGGGTACTAGCCTGTCGGTCTATTTGTATGTCTGGCACCGTTGGATTCTGTACGGTCTGGGTATTGCAGCAATTACGGTAGTGATTACGGTAGCGGCTTGGCTCGGGCGTATTCATTGGGATAAGCGTGTGTTGACGCGTGACGTTATTCGACCGCTTCACAAGATGCTAGCGCCATTGGTTGACCAGGAAGCGCACGTGACCGCCGCACGTTGGATTGACGTTCCCGACGATTACGCGAGTAACGATAGCGCGAAAGTGGTTATTACTCTGCCAGAGGGTTTCGCAGCGACTGCCGAGGCTAAGCGTTTGATTCCGCCTTTGGTCGCCTCTCGTTTGGGTGGGGAGTGGGACGGAACTTTTAAGACTACCGGTAAGATGCCTACTCTTACAATGCGTCGCGCGCCGAATCCGCCTGACAGTGTTTCCCTTGCGGACTTGCGCGAAGCAATGCTAGCCGCACCGGAACACGCGCCGGTATTGGGATTGGGTAGTCATAACAAAGTCATTAGCGTTGACTTTAATAACGACTCTCCGCATATCGCTTTGTCTATGGGTTCGGGTGGCGGGAAGTCTACCGCCGTGCGAGCGCTTGTTATTCAGCTAATCCGCAATGGTGCGGACGTGGAAATTATCGACATTGCTAAGCGCGGTGTCTCGCACCTATGGGCTAAGGAAATCCCAGGCGTTAGCATTTGGCGTACTGCCGAGAGTGCGCATAAGGCTCTAGTTCGATTGGGCGAGGAACAAGAGGGACGGTATGACGAAATCTATATCGACCCTTCCCGCGAGAAAGAGTTTAACCGTAAGGTTCTAGTCTTCGAGGAATTGAACGCTAGTTTTAAACTGCTAGGCGATTACTGGAAGCGCACTCGCACAAAGGAAGACCCTAAAGAATCTCCCGCAGTTAGCGCGTTCGCTAGCATTCTATTCGCGGGTAGGCAGGGACGCATTAACGCTATCGTTGTCGCGCAGTCTTTCACCGCGCGGGCAATCGGTGGGCCAGAGTCGCGAGAGAATTTCGCTGTCCGAATTCTTGGGCGGTACTCTCTTAATGCGTGGAAGATGCTTTGTCCGGAGGTTTGGCCCGCACCGCGAACTAATCGGAATGTCGGTAGGGTTCAAATGGTTACCGGTGCGGAAGCGTTTGCAACTCAGGTTTTGAATACCACCGACGAGGAAGCATACAATTACGCGACGAGTGGTGACGCTATTCGTCAGCCCGTGCAAACTACTATTACCACGGAAGGGGTTACGGATCAGGTTAAGACTTACAATCTTGCGGAGGCAGTTAGGGCGAAAATCATTCCGTACGAATATGATACCGCTAAGAAGATTCGGCAACGTAACGAGAGTTTCCCGCCGCTACCGGCAACCGAGGAGGAGATTAGGCAATGGTTCGCAAACTACCCTGGCACAAGATAGGGCGACATGGAACATATACTAATCCAATTCAGGAAGAGGAACGGGAGGCAGCGGCTATACTTTCACTTAAACTAGTAGAACAAGGCCAGTCCGGTCCGTGCATTTGCGATAGATGCATCGTTCGGATATGGCGACCGCTAATCATTCAACTCGGAGACAAACACAATCCGCCTATGGGAGGGTGGGGTAATGCTTAATGTTATACGTCATCGCTAGGTCACTAAACAAGAGGCCAACGCTTATGCATATCGTTGGCATTAACTCGCGCACTCTGTGCGGCACTGATTTGTCTATGTGGTCCGCCGCATATCTGCATTCGACAATTCCGGAGGTTTTGTGTATGCGTTGTAAAACAATAAACGGGGGAGTATAGCTAATGTATAGCGGTCTCGTGTCCCCTCTGTCCCCTGTCCTCTGACCTGGGCCTTTCCTGTCCCCTGTCCCGGGGACAACTTATCCGAATAGGAATAGGAATCGAAATGCGAATCATTATAGAATTCAAAAGCTACCGGCCAGTAA
>Ga0193701_1000106_pt1 | contig 18291 bp, 16 predicted proteins | sample U3s2metaG_FD_143055 | JGI IMG/M metagenome (GOLD analysis project Ga0193701, IMG submission 143055) | Soil microbial communities from a riparian zone of the East river system, Colorado, United States - U3s2 | ecosystem: Environmental > Terrestrial > Soil > Riparian zone | place: USA: East River...
GATATTATGAAAAAGCTTGGCCAACTATACAATAAACTTCACATATCTATGGCCATTGGCAAAGGAAATACAGCCTATGAAGCTAATATTGATGCGTATAATGCTCGGAATCTGGGGGCGAGCTGTGTTGCTGCAGGTAACGTCGAATCCCTCAACGGACGTATCTTTGGCGAAGCTCTACATTCCTCACCTGGGTCTAATATTAATACAATCGATGTATTTGCACAGATCTTGCACATAGACATTGATAGTTCAGCAAAGCTAAGCTCCAGATTCTCGCCATTTGAGATAACCCTTTTGCTAAGCAAGATATATCTAAAACTTTCAGAATATTTTTTGAAGAAGGAGTCTTTGACGTTCTTTATTGGAGGAGACAACTTCATGGTTTTGTCTAATGGGCTGAAGAAAGAGGACTCGAGAAGAATAATTACGAAGGTTTCAAATTGCTTTGAAATTAAGATGAATTGTGGAATAGGAATTGGCAGAACAGGTAGAAAGGCTGCCGAGGCTGCCACAAAAGCGCTTGACACCATTAGAGATTTACGATCGTTAGGAAAGGTTCATCCTGTTTACGAAATAAGATGCCTATAATAATAAAGAACGGGAGCCTTCTGTTAGGTAAGAGCTTAAGATTTGTTAATAATGGCTTCATTGAGATTGGGAAAAATGGAATTATAACAAATGTTGGAAGACGCAACTATAATGCAGGGCATGACAATAAAGATAAGACGTATGAATTAATCGACGCAGAAGGATTTATGATACTGCCTGGCTTTATCAACGCCCATACTCATATAGGTGACTCGATAGGCAAAGACATAGCTGTGGAGTCAGGATTGGACAAACGCGTTCATCCTGTGTTAGGAGTAAAACGAAACATCTTGCACAAGAGTAAACCGGATCATCTCAAGACGTTTATGAGAAATTCCGCTTTGTCTATGATGAAAAGGGGAATAATTGCTTTTGCAGATTTTAGAGAAGACGGAATAGTGGGCATTAGATTATTAAAGGAAGCCTTGTCTGGGCTTCCTATCAAATGTATCATACTCGGAAGAGTTGAATATTATCTAAAGCCAAAGGATGAAAGTACAGGAGGAGTACTACTTGGAGGAAAAAAGAAAACCCGAAAGAGGACTAACACGAGGCTCCCCTCGTATGTACTGAAAATGCTCTCCACAATCTTGAAAGCATCTGACGGCATTGGACTGAGCGGTGCTAATGAGAACACCGATGAATCGCTTCTCCAGTATAGAGAACTTCTGTGGGGAGAAAGGTCATCGGAAAATAAGAAAAAAAAATTGTTATTGGCTATCCATGCGGCTGAATCAGAGGATACTGTGCAATTCTCAAAATTACTTACAGGCAGGACAGAGGTCAGTAGAATTATGCAATATTTAAGACCTGATATTCTTGTGCATATGACAAATCCGACTGATGAGGACATTTCTATTGTACGGAATAGCAATGTAGGCATTGTATTATGTCCTAGGGCTAACGGGATACTTGGCTCCGGTATTCCTAGGGTCTCAAGAATGATAAAAACGAGATGCATTATAGGGCTAGGGACAGATAATGTCATGCTCAATTCTCCAGATATGTTCAAGGAAATGGATTATCTTTGGAAAGTATCCCGGGCGACTGAGACTCGGTTCATTACAGCCACAGAGATACTAAAGATGTCGACGGTATACCCGGCTCAAATTCTAAACTTGAATTCAGGAACTATAGATATTGGTAAATCTGCAGATCTCCTATTTATTGACAAGCACCACATTGACCTATATCCAATGCACGATCCACATGCTTCGATAGTCCAAAGAGCAGGCCAAGAAACAATTAGGGCAGTCATGATAAATGGCGAATTTGTAAGCGGAGATGGTATCTAGTTGCATGTGATCATAAATGCCGCAATGACACTTGACGGCAAAATTGCGACGGTAATCGGGGATTCCAAGATGTCTTCGATGCAGGATCTGATTCGCGTACATAATTTGCGTGCTTCCGTTGACGCTATTATTGTAGGGATTTCTACTGTACTAGCAGACAATCCAAGGCTTACTGCAAGATTCGTCAAAGTTAAGCAAAAAAAACATCCTTCAAGGATAATAGTAGATAGTACTGCAAGGATACCTTTAGACTCAAGAATTTTACGATCTGCTTCTAGAATTGAAACTATAGTAGTTGTGACAAAAAGAGCCGATCCTGATAAAATCCTTAAAATTAAAAAGAGTGGTGCGTCAGTACTTATCGCCGGACTTAGGAGAGTCGACTTAAAAGAAACTTTTGTATTTTTGGAAAAGGCTGGATATAAAAAGATCCTGGTCGAAGGTGGTGGCTCATTGAATTGGTCCCTTCTCCGGATTGGTGTCATCGATGAGTTGATTATAACTATTTCACCTAGAATAGTGGGAGGAGTAAGGGCTACTACACTAGTAGAAGGAAAAGGGTTTGAAAGAATTTCAGAAGGAATTAAATTGGAACTAGTAAAAGTAGCCAAGCAAGAAAACGGTGAAGTCGTCTTATCATATAAGCTTTAAAGAGAGTGAGCATCCTGGTGGATACTCGTTATAACTCAACAAATGGCACAAAATGTTCGGCTGCTCCTAATCAATAGCTCTTCTCGTCCTAGCTAAGACCTACCTATCCACTAGTTTACATCGGTCGAACGGATGTCAGATGATAGTTGAGGTTCTTGGAATAATGGCCGGTAGTCTGAGCGTTGGCTCTCCATTTGTTGTGGATTTCTGAATACTTTATAAATCCACTCCTTTCCTTTCTTGGTTCTCTCAATCTTGCCCTTATCAGAATATCTCGACAAATAAGTAGATATTATGCTCAGTTGAAGTGTTTCACCATACTCGTCTCGATAGTATCGTAAAACATCCGAAGAAGTGAACGAGCTGAATTGAAATTTCTTTTCAATTATTCTCCATATCTTGGCTCCCATTGAGGATGAGTAATCCTTGTGCTGTTCTTTGTTATCGTATGTGCCCTGGCCGTCGTTGTGGCCTTTGACATCAAGAAGTTCCATCAATTCGAAAACTTTCATTACCTTATTTTTTGAAATATTACCCTCTAACGAAAGGTTATACTTTCCCCCTTCAGCATCTTCCATTTCTATTTTTATCTTTTTTTTGCCAATGCTCAAGATAGGCTCTTAACTTAGTGATAGGGTAGTAAGTTACAACTTAATATAGCTAGAAATGCTTTTGATGACAAAAAGCTAAGATTTTATGAGCTGGTTGACCAGTTTCTTATTCTCTTGTTTTCAAGGTTAGTTTTAAGTATACTTTCTTGTACTTGAATGCCTTGTCTAAACTAATACATTTTTGCCTACAAATAAAATCCTGAGAAAGCATCTTCCTTCAGAATGCTTCAAAGATCCCTTAATTGTTATGCTGTTCCTCATCTATAGAGGTAATTGCAAGCCTACCATCAAGCTTCAAGCCGATTGCAAATCATATCCTTCTAACGATGCAGCATCTTGGTTAAGTACCAGTAACAGGACATAAAAGACAAAATTTGAATATGTCTTTTATCTGAAGAGACGTAGACAGTTGTTATACTTTTTGTTATCAGTTTTGGAACTAATGTAAATATTTTGATATATTTGATGTATCGAATAAAATTTTCTTAGAGTGCGGAAACTGAGACATTGTTACTCTTTCAACCAAAATGTATATATCATAGATTTTATTTGCTGTATATGATTATGAGCGCTATCCTAAGCGTTATTGCAATGGTTGGTACTGGATTCAAAAGTATGATTATGCAAATTGGACCGGCATATGACCCGCTATTCTATGACGTAATGGTCTACATATTCGGAACCATGCTGTTTGCTGTGTTTTTGTTAAGCGTCATTGCCTTCTGGTTGAGAAGGAAGGGTCTTGGTGGTGGTGCTGCGAAAGAAAAATGGACACAGGAACTAGAAAGGTATTTTGAACAGCAACAGATTGGTTTGATACCAGATGAGAAACACCATTGGTAAGTTAGAAATTGGGGTACTAAGTGTACACCCATAAACTTCTTTTCTTTGCTTCCCAAGTTAACGAAAGCTACTTTGGTAGTTAATTGATAGAGCTTATGCCTTGAGATAACTAGATCTTTTTTGACTTGGCTGATATCCTAGTTCCATGATTAGTTCCCTGAATAGTTTGTAGACCGGGCAATTTCATATATATATTTCAGCTAGCGACGGACGATGATCAGTCGGAATTTTTGTGTTCTAAAATTTCAGCGTTTTTCTGAGCTTTTTTATAATTGAATTAATTAGGAGTGATTATTATTCTTGTATTACATATGAAACCCGACCCGCTCCGAATGTCGAACAACTTATAATAGCAAATAACATACTACATGCATTTCTGAATGGGCATCGAGAATGTTCTGGTATTTTCACATGAGCAAGATGTTGACGGTTTATTTTCGGCGGCAATTCTAAAAATTGCGTTTCCTAAATCTCAAATAGTTTTGACAAATTACGGCTTAGAAAAAATGCTACAAGTTAAGGAGAAGGTAACTTCTTTCGTAAACAGTAATGATCCAGGCATATTGATCATGGCAGACATAGGGATTAATGACGCAAGCTATTCCCATCTGTTCAATGCTATGGCTACCTCAAAAGATAGAGGTTGGAAAAATATATGGGTCGATCATCACATTTGGGAAGCTCGTCAAATAAAGGAGATGAGTAGCGTGTGTGAACTGGTGTTGTATAGAGCAGATAGAGGATATGAAACCAAGAAGTGCACGGCTGAACTTTGTATGGAACACTTCATTCCGGATAATAAACTCGCAAAAAAACTAGCAGCCATAGCACACAGAACAGACTTTCCTGACTCCGATAGGTTCCCAATCCCTCCTTTGACCGGACTAATATCTTATTATAATGGTTTTCCCAAGCTTTATGAACGGCTGTATTCTGTAATATTGGAGAATGTCATTAGAGGTATTCTTTGGACTGTGGAAATGCAAGATGATATTATAATATCATCGAAATTAATTGAAGAATCACAAGCCCGATCCATTGAAGAGATGAAAGTAGTTGAATTTGGCACCGATGATAAAACCAATCCATTAAAAGCTGCCATTGCTAAAACAGAGGGATTTGTGAACAGATCTGTTCTTCTTGGAAGAATCATGGACGATTATAATGTAGGGCTCGCTATTGCATACACCACTGACGGAAAAGTGAGCATTAGAAGGAATATGCATCTCTCAGCGCAAGTTCATAATCTTAGTTGCAACGAAATTGCAAAAGAATTCAGGGAAGGGGGGGGTCACGAAGGGGCTGCTGGTGGTTTTCTCAAAGTTAGACTAGAAGAGACTGACCAGGTCGACGAGAAAGCGAATAAAGAAATCGTCGAAGCGATTTCGAATTATTTTCGTAAAGCTAAACAAAATCGATTAGAGAAAGGATTGCAGAAGTAAGACATACTAATAATAATATACTTGACTTGATGTACGCCTCAAACTACAGATTATATTTGAGAATTTAAAAATAAGCAACTTTTAAAGGAATTCCTGGGATAGCTAGAATCTCCGCAAGGCTTTAGATTTCAACTTCTCTGGATGTACCTTTAACCCTTGAATTAGCGCCAAAATTTTTTCGCTATCTTCTGGAATTGTTCCTCCTAAGGAATACACATTTGATGAATGATTGGCTCTAAAAATGACAGGAGCTGACGGATTAATCGAGGCAATTAATCTTTCAATTTCATCTAGGACCTCAAGATCATTCAATGGTTTAAATTCTGACTGAAATTTGTCCATGAATTCATTGTAGATGCCATCCTCTAGATAAAGTGTCAAGGCACCTAGGTAATGAGGAGAGATTTCACTTACCACTCTCGCAGTATCACGTATATGCCGCTCCGTATAGTCTCTTCCCCCAAGTCCCAGGATTATCATGCACGATAAAATAAATCCATGGTTCTTTGCTTTTTGACAGGCCCTAATAATCCCCCCTGACGTGGCTCCCTTAGTGACCTTCTTTAAAATAAGATCGTTTCCCGTCTCAATGCCTAAATAAAACATATTAAGTCCAGCAGTCTTTAGCTTTTCTAATTCATCGTCCTTCTTTTGAAGCAGATTTTTTGGCATTGCGTAACAAGAAACCCTTTGTAAGCAACTAAATTTCTCATGAACATAGTCTAGAATACAGAGAAGGGTATCAGTCGAAAGATTGAGCGCGTCACCGTCGGCTAGGAAGATACGCTGTGTCTGTGGGTAATCGTGAGCTGCCAAATCGATTTCCTTTTTAACATCTGACCATGGCCTTTCCACATATTTTTTCGTTCTATACATATTACAGAACGAGCACTTGTTAAAGGAGCAGCCAAGTGTAACCTGGAATATAAGTGAGTTGGCTTCAGAGGGTGGCCTGTAGAGAGGAAAATCGTATGGAATTTCCATAGATCAAGCATTCATTATGGTCCACATCCCATTTATTAATTCATACCATCATCTGTCCCTGAACGCCAAGAAGGTTGTAAGTCGCTCGCAAAGCTTAAACTTGGCCCAAGATCAGGCAGCAATTTTCCTCACGCTGCAGGCCGCTAAATATGAGCGATATTGGGTCGGTTCGTCGCGAGTTCTTCATTGTTTAACTCAGTCTGGAGCAGCGAAATTATTTACCTCATCCCCATTCAAGGGACCATGATTCTCTTATTAATAGGTAACAATCGCTTAGTATTGCAAAACTATCTAAGTCATTTACACAATTAAGGTGATTTCATTCAAGCGACGTCTAAGCCTCTTAAGGGAACCAGACATATCTGTAACTAGCATGGGGGGGTATATCAGCGCGACAGTTGAAAGTACTCTATCCAGTGCTTCTAGCTTGCAGCTAACTATCATGATATCTTCTATGTCAGATCTAATAAGCCTGAGCGAGGACTTTTGAGCTGCAATATAGCCAAACAATTCTGCATTTCTTTTTATGACTGCTTCCAGCACGTCTATCTTGCTGGACACCGTTGCCTCAGGTGGTCTGCGATTATATATAATTGCTAAGTAACGAAGTTTTTCTCTTCTATTAAGCAGTTAGAAAACACCTTCTCTCATTCCTATTGGCTAACCATTCCTCGAGTTCTAGCCAGTAACGCTCGGGTTTTATATCACAAATTTTTAGTATAGCATCAAAAGAACGTCCTGATATCATCTCCAACAAGGAATTTGCTCCACTCGACAAAATAAATTGACAACTGCTAGACTCACAAAACTTATACAATTCTCTTATTTGATTAAACCATTTCCCTATCTGCAATCCGTCGGTTTTACGGAGGCCAGATAGGGTAACTTCTAATCCGATCTTCTTTTTTAGATTCCTTTTTAGAACTTTTTCAACTCTGTTGAAATCTCTAACAATGAAAATGTCGAGCCAAGGTGAAGACACGTCATCAATTCTTTCCGAAACAATGAGATATCGGTAGTTAGTTAGCGCGCTTGGTTTCTTATTTAGTCGATAAACAACGTGGTCTTGGACTATGCCGTTGAACTCATACCCAAGGATATCCAATCCGAGTATATTTCTTAACGAAGGTTTTTCCTCTATTTCATTAGAACGTACACACAGGTCTATTCTTTTAAAGACAAAAGCCTCCTCTTGTAGCTTTGTATAATAGAGTCAACGGGTTTGTATCTCCTGACTGGCTTAAATCGAATTCTAATTGAGTCACTAGCAGAAAGCGAAAGCTTTCCTCTGCATATTCTTTGTTTATCTAATCTAATATAGAGAGAGCCCTTTTCATCCATATATTTGGGAAAAGAATTTGCAAGTTCACTTATATCAATAACAGTTAACAACGATACCACTTTGATAGCCAAGGTGTTAGCATCGGGGCTGCTCAGAGTCGCTGTCATTAGGCAGAGCTTATTGCCCCAATGGCCTTCAAAGCATTCAATCGTAAAACGATCAGGTGGAACTGACAGGACTTCGTTTATTGACCTCAATATTTTATCTTCACTCTCTGTTGCATGCAGAACGACTTTGATTTCCGCTCCTGAGAATAACCCGACTTGAGCCTTCAAGTCATTTTGGAACATTGACAAGTGATGATAATTTGGAATGGAAAAATATTAATTCTATGAAGTTGCTTCTGGAGATTGCTCTCGTTCTTCTTGATTTTCTTCTCTTTCTTCAATTTCTCCTTCTTGTGATGAGGGTATCTCAATCTTCTTTGCTTCTCCAACAGCTCTAGACTCAGGAGTTGAAATCAATTTAGTTTTTTTAATGCCAATATGTCTAAGAGAAGCAATCTTCTTTCCTTCTGCTAATAGATCGGCGCCCATCTTGCCCATGGTCACCTCCTGAACGAATTGGTCTATTGTTAAATTCCGCACCTTTTCATCTAAAACCTTATGAGATATCATCCTCATCTCGTGTTTCTTGGAAGAATTGAGTCTTCTGTGACTAAACGCGATTACTACAACTCGAAAGGTGTAACCGTCGATCGTAGTGTAATTGTTCACAAAAGTGATCATGGAGCTTCCTCTTCTTACCAGGCTGCGAAGGAATTCTTTTGCATATTCGTGTCCCTTGAAAACAGTTGTTGCAATGCCATCGTTAATTTTCTCAATTTGAATAAAGACTTTAGTCTGATGTTGAGTCGGATCCTGTTTCAAAATATCAAACATGGTATTCTCGATTACACGTCCCCGAGCTTGCTCAATATTTGTTACTGGAATATAATTGAGGGGGCCTCCTCCGAAGGCAGCGGGCGTATTAACCACCACCCATTGTTTGTCTCGCCATTTATCACGAACCTTGCCTCCCCTCTTACCTCCTTTAACCATTAAAAGTTAGACTTTACATCCAAAATATAAGTTGTGTGCCATATATGGTGCAGTTTACGCAAAAGAATGATGGTAACATAACTATGAATAGCGGTATTGCAATTCTACTTGGAAGAAAGATACTATCATGGATGCTAGCCGCTACATTTCTGGATTTCTAAAATTTCAATTAAGCTAAACGTTTATTCGAAACACTTTTTATGTTTGCTATCAGTTTATTTACGTAAATACGTGTTATCGTTACAGAGAATGCACGCTGCCATATTTTATGGTCCCAATAACATCGCAAACGAAGAAATAAATTGCGACTACCACGAGGGAAGAGAAGTCCTCCTTAGAGTAAAAGCATGTGCAATATGTGGGTATGACGTTGGAGTATTTAGAGATGGTCATCAAAAAGTAAAGCCCCCTATAATATTGGGACACGAAATCGCTGGCGAGATAAATAGTGATGTAAGGTTAGAACGTCATGGAGGAATAGCCAAGACTATTGAGGCAGGCTCAAGAGTTTCGATTTCGCCGATATCACCTTGTCTGGAATGCTATTATTGCAGTACAAAGAACTACAACCTTTGTAGTGCTAAAAAAGAAATTGGCTCGACTTTAGATGGCGGCTTTGCAGAATTCGTAAGGGTTCCCGAATCGATCGTTAGGACAGGTGGGTTAACGCTGGTTCCCGACAATTTATCCAACGAAGAAGCCGCTCTAATCGAACCCTTAGCTTGCTGCTTGAATGGATTTTCACAGTTAGGTCCTGTCGATAAAGATAGCACAGTAGCTATCATCGGAGATGGTCCGATAGGACTACTTCATCTTCAGTTATCGAATAACCTTTATCAGAACAGAACTATTGTAGTCGGCAAAATTCAACAGAGGCTAGACATGGCAAGATCCCTAGGAGCCTCTGCAACAATAATGGCCGGTAACAGTAGCGAGGTTTATACTAAGAAAGATGTTGAGGAGATTCTTGGATTCACAAATGGAGTTGGTGTCGGCGCAGTCATAATTGCTACGAGCGACCCTGCTTCAGTTAAGTTTGCTCTCAAAATTGCAAGCAAGAATTCGAGGATTAATCTATTCGCTGGAATGCCACAGGGCAGTAGTATCCTGTTAGATACCAATATGCTACATTACAATCAAATATCCATCACAGGCAGCTTTAGCTCCACTCCTGTTACGCTTGAGCAAGCTGCGATGCTGGCCTCAAATAGGATAATTGATTTATCCAAAATGATCACTCATAGGTATTCACTTGCAGATATCGGAGAGGCACTATTGGCTACAGAAAATTATTATGGGTTGCGTGTAGTAATAAATAAATTTTAGGACGCCGATGCTAATTAGTAATAATTACCAGTCTGCCAAAGAATTAAGATTATAGAGAAGAGAGAATAGATACCGATGCTAACTAAAAGTACAGTCCTGGCTGAACAGTCAGACCATATCTTGAATTATTGTCCTGATGTTGTATCTTTCAAATTAGTAATTACATCGATCCTCTGGATATACACAGACTATTGGCATTAATCAACCTGCGGTCATGGAAGAACTTTAATATTATTTGGGAAAGAATGATCAAGAATGTCACAGAATTTGCCATGCAAAAAAAACGTATGCTTTATCCAAAGTATGATTTGAATAAACACAAGTCATTATATGAATTTAGAATCATCTATTCAATGTAGACGGTTAGGGAAAAACATTCATTAACATCTCATCTCCACTCTGACATTTTTGATTCCTGAAGAAGAATATTATAGGTCCACCAAGATCGATGCAGAGTTACTCGCAAACACCTCAAACAAAATAGAAACATGAGGCCTTATTTCCAATAGTTCTCAACATTTTTTCGTCTTCATTCTTTGTATATATTGGATTCTTTTAAAACACTAATTACTGCTGGAATATCCATGTCGAGCTGCATGGCAATGAATTCTTCTCCTATGCCAGATTCATATAGGTTTATAACAACCTTCTTTTTATCCTCAGAAATGTCATTTGCCATATACCAGATTGGCATGGTGTCACCTTATTTAATAATTGTCTTTACTCTGAAAGGTTCCATAAAAAGGTTAAATGTATAAGATATCGTAAAGCCGTAGATGAATGCTTTTTTCGTAAAATCATAATAAATTGCGAAGAGCATTTGCTCGTGTCTTTGCATGTTTGGATAAGTGACTATTAATTTTTCAGATCTGTTTAACTAGTCCTAATTTTATTGTCTTCGATGTTCTAATAACGTTAAACGAACATTGACATCACACTATCTAATTCGTTATTTCAGATTACTCTAGTTTCTTTAATTGCAATTAATAGTTAGAAAAAGAACATCGGAATTGGAGAGCGCCCAATTTCCCTACTAGAACTAAACTGTATTTATTCAGCTCCTATCCTACTGATTTTTTTTTATAGGATTTGCGAAGGAAAGTTGATAGCCGTCTGGCTCTCGTACATGGAAATATCTCTCACCCCAAGTGGCATCTTTAGGTTCGTTTTCAAATGATATCATCTCGGATATAGTTTCATTATTTTTCAAATACCGATACAGCTCATCTACATCTTCGGTATGAAAGACTATTCTTCCAAATTTGCTTGCATCAACAGTTTGGTCATCCTTGTTGTTGTAGTCCTTGCGTACCATTCCACTGCTTTTCAGTTCCAGGTTTAAATGCATGTTTGGAATAGATTCACCAACTTGATATGTTGTAAAAGTATTAAATGAGCCACCATATACTAACCTAAAACCCGGTATTTTGGAGTAAAATTTACAAGACTTCTGCATGTTATTTACTAGTAAGGTTATTGCAGATATTCTATACACATTCATAATAAGGCATATTAGATTGCGACTTATTTGTATGTAAATGCTGGTCTGAGTTAATCTAGTGACACTCTTAAAAGTTACTAACACTCTAGACATCTAGGGAATAAAATTGAATAGATTGGCTTAATACTTCACATCCAAGCAGCGAACTAGGGACAATTAAGCAACACCTTTAAAATTTGGCTCAAAAAAATATGCCATTTAAGTATAGCATGTATGCTAGCATATCTGTCTGAGTATATCTTATCGAAAATGGCATTAATTTAATTTTCATGATCGTATGATTACTAGGAAGTGAACTAAGATACGAAAATTGTCATCAATTTACACTACAGCATTCGTCCTTGTTATCACATTCGCAATGGTCAGATTCTAATAGGCATACAGGACAGATGCTTTTACCACAGCCGACACAAGTATTAGTAGATCTATTGCATGCCCAGTGCTTGCATTCATTAGTAACCATAATGAATCTTCATCATCATACGTTGGTTTATGAACTTTAAGATGTTTGTATGTGATTCTAGTGATTGCATGGTTCGTAAAAAAAACCATTGTTTTATGGAAGAAACTTACTACTGTCTTATACCAAACATTAAATGAGATACATCAATAGTGTGTAGATCAAGTTTTCAAATGATTAGAAGGAACACAAAAGAAGAGTTACATAGCACCCCCATATAACGCCATATCATGCTTTGCTAGACTATTGATCGGCGGGGACTCTGCAGATACATTTGATTACGTGCGAAAGCAAACTAGAGAAGAGGATAACTAACGTTGAGCCGAGATAACCCTTGACATTTTTGAATCATTTAAAAACTAGCAATGTGATCGTGGTTATGCGAACTATTTTGAATATTCATAGTTCATCATGTGTCGAAATATTGCCGCGATAAAGGATCTTGACAAAGCTAGACATCTCCTAGAATTAAGTCATATCTACAAATGTGCATTTCAGAACAATTAGAAAGACAAGCTGCAATATACGCAGTGACGTAGAAGAATGAGAAGAGTTGATATTTGTTCATTAAGGATCGAGTGGACTAAGATTTATAGATCAACTTGTAGCCTTATCAGAAGGTTACACAAGCTTGAAAAAAAGAGAAGCTATCTATTATAATTCAGCGCGTCATAAACCATATGACATATAGAACTTTTGACTGTTGTCCATGAATTACAAATTGACTGCAGCTCCAACTATTGTCTTCTGACGATGATGGTCCATTAGTTATCGCGTTGTCGAATCGCCCCTATAGATCTCCAAAGATTTCATAATATTGATTGGCGACTTTGTCTCTGAAGCTTTCCTTGTATTTGTCTAGCACATATCGGACAAACTTGCTGTTTGTGACTCTATAAAGATGAAAGTTCTGCCCAAAAGTAACTAATACTATGCCTGCGTCAGATAATCTCTTTAGGTGCCAAGATACAGTAGAAGGAGCCTTCTTCATATGCTCCAAGATCTCACTAAACGTACAAAGATCATGTTCAAGTACAAATATGACTATTTCTCGTGCAGCTTGGTTTCTCATGTGTCCTAGAATATGTGATTCATCTGACCTAATGTAGATTGGATAGTATCTTGCTCTCTTCCCATCTTGTCTATCAACTTTTACTTTGTGTGTACTTTCTAGTATCTTCAGATGGTATTCTACTGCACCGTTTGTTAAACCACTCAACCTTAGGAGCTCTCTGTAGCGAATTCCAGGAGCCTTGTCGATATACCATAGAATTAGTGTTTTGATATCAACTGATTCTGTTGTATTACGACCATGTATAGAATCTTTATCCATTTAGACTATTTTTCCACCTTCAACACTCCAACTCCAAAGAGAGTTAGCATAAGCAACAAGAGAATATGTGGTAGTCCTAGATATATCCCACGATGCATTACTCTACTAGTACCTGGCATGGCTTGAAGCAAAAACAATAATTCAACTACTAAAAGTGAAAGGAAACCTACTGTTGTATATAATACTTTTTTGCTTCTTGTTCTTTTATATGCAAGTATCGATACAACGATAAGAAACACGGATATTACAATACTAGCTACATGCATTGAGATAAAATAAATTAAGACTGGACGATTGAGGTGTGGAACAATAATCAATGGAGTGAAAACAGCAAATGTGGATAGGGATACCGTAAGGAACAGCTTGGGTTTACTGGCCGAAATGTCTTGAATATGATTTTTTGCGAAGTAGCAAAATTTATACAAGATATATTCCAACGTCAAGTAAATCGGAAGCAATTTCCTTACGAGTAGATGCGTAGTTTGATTAGCCACTCAGATTAGTATAGAACCAGGATTGTAATTACCTTTGCAGTACATTTCGCTATAAGAATTTATCAGTCCGTATCATTTAAAATCAATTCTGAGAGACAGAAAGAGTTGTTACCCCAGAAAATCGTTTTCTTGCGTGCTTGGATTCGTAGATCTTTGATTATAGCTAGTTCTGCCCAACTGTTTAAGATTGCGAACGGTTAGAGAAGAGTTTTAGATTCCCAGAGAGAAGTATTTTACACGCAATTTATTCAGCCTTCTCTAGGGTTTGGTTCGATATCAGAAGTGCAAATTGGTTAAGAAATAGAAATAAGCAAATAAATCGAATAACTGATAATTTCGCCCCTTTCTATTATTATTTTATGTCTTTAAATCTACCTATCTTCTCAAAGCTTCTATCGGAGATAGACGTGATGCTTTCCAAGCAGGATATACACCAGCTGACAGACTCAAAAGTATTGAAAGACTCCAAACAGACAAAAGGTCATTTGGAACAAATACCGGAGTAATATGAGGAGCAGCTGCTCCTGGTGGTCCTCCTCCTCCTACGCCGGGTGTTCTTGGACCAAAGCCAGAAGTTAGTACGTAAGCTCCACTAATACCAGTCAATATTCCAAGAGACGATCCCAAGATTCCAATCAATAGAGCCTCGCTCATAAACAGCATAAGAATAAATCTACTCTTTGCACCTATAGCCTTCATAGTGCCAATTTCCTTAGTTCTTTCGTTAACAGATGTATATAGAGTGGTAATAATTCCAACAGCACCAACAAGTAATGCAATAAATGCTATGGCTAATGTAAATGAGCTATTTCCACTTTGAAACTGTTGTCTTGTTTGTAGAATTGCTTTAGGAGTAATGACTCCAATATTATTACCATACAAACTTGTAATTTCTTGTTTGACAGTGTCGACGTAATCAGCAGATTGCGCGGCTACAATCATTTGATCATATTTTCCGGATTTATGAAATAGTGAATTGCCAGTAGCTTCATTAATTATTACTGACCTATCTATTTGATTGTTTCCGGAAGGTTGAATTATGCCACTTATTACAAAACTCTTTGTTTGTTCTTTTGCTTTACCTGTATTAGGATCTACATACGCAAAAATTGCCCTTACAGTCTGGCCAACAGTCACAAATGCGGCTGATTTTCCTGGAGGATTAGCTATACTATCTCCAACAAGCATTGCAGAAGGATCATTTGGCCTTATTGTAGAACTCTCAACCAATTGTAACGAGGGATTAATCAAGTAAATTTTTTGAGGCTTCATAGCAATTATCTGTGAATTCAAAATATTTCCTTGGGCATTAAGCTGCAATTGTCCTGTATAGGAGGGAACAACTTCTTTAACGAATGGAAGTGATTTTAGTCTGTTTACAATTTCAGTATTGAAAACAATAGTTGGTGAACTTTCCGGTCCTCCACGGAATCCACGCTGACCTGAGCTGACAAATAGTATATCGGGCGCCAAGGTATTTAGTTGCTTGTTTAGAAAATTACTTTGTCCAGCACTCATGCCATTAAGAGCAATCATCAAACCGCTCCCCACTACAACCATCAATATTGTAAGAGCAGACCTCGCTTTTCTCTCCTTAAGTGCATCAAACGACAGTATGAAAATCTGTTTGATGTTCTTGCTTTTGTGCTTCTTTTTGAGACTTCCATAGACTATCGGCGTGCGAGTGGACGAGAACCCCGGTGCCCTCAGGTTCTTTACCCGCCTACTTTTTATATTATTATTTGTGACTTTAATTTCTTTTATTCCCATATTACTGATCTGATCGCTTTTCTCCTACGGGTGTTTTCCTATCACCGCTACTATGCCCCTTCTTCTTCTCGTCCGGACCGAGAGAACTATCGAGGAGGCTTTCAATATCTTCTTCTTCATCATTATTATTAAGATTTTCTTGGCCATTCTCTGAAATCATAAGATTGTCAATCTTCGATCTTCTTCGCTTTCTAATAAGAAGTAGAGTAACAATAACAACTGCCGAGATGATCGCAATAAGTACAATAGGGAAGGGAATTCCAAGTATACTATTGCCACTACCATGATCTCCCCTAGAACGTGATTGTTGCGGTTTGACTTCAACTGTCTTATTTAAAATTATTTCGTGACTATTTTTCAAATCATCGCTGTAGATGACCTTTAGCGAAATGGGGTAAGTTCCGAATGCCGTATTATTGTTCATATTTAAAGGAATACTAAATGGAAGAGGAGAATCAGGTTGAAGGTCGCCAAGATACTGAGCAGGAGGAAGAAGAGATGACGAGGAGGAGTTTTGTCTAGTGCTACCAGCCCCTTGATTACGAGAGTGATGTTGCTCCTGAATTGTTGATGGTCCATTACCACCGGTAGAAGTTGATGAGGAGAAGGGTTGATTTATTAGCTGTACAGTAGTAAATAATCCTATAGTGTTCCCTTGATTCAGAAGATTTCCCACAAGATTTGGTATGCCAGCAACATAGTTAATAGCTAGATCGGTCGCAGTTACTCGTATATCTCCAACTACATTTCCTCCTAAAATAAATGAGCCTATTTTTGACTGACCACCGGATAGGTACTGAAGTGTAACTACAAATGAAACAGGTGCGCCTATCAGAGAGGTAGAAGCAAATACTTTCGTTGTAAATTCGTGTCTAGAATGTGGACTAAAACTTGGTATACTCCACAATGAATCTCCTACAATCTTAAGATCGCTCGATTCAGAAATAATGGATGCCACGCCGTTAGTGATCGGAAAATCATTATTGTTAGCAAGGTTAAACTTCATATCTTGTATTTTGCCAGCAACCAAAATTAGCGAAGTATTATTTAGGTTACTAGGCATGTTATTATTAGTACTGGGGTTGTTATTACTTGTTGAGGCAGTCCGTTGTAATAGAGCTCCATTGGAAGTATTATTCTTTGTGTTATACACTGTTAGAATCATGGGGTTACGGTCTTTAGGAATAGACATTGGATGTGACAGAAGAACACTAGGAGAGTTAATTTTTTCATTAGGGTGAGCAGAAATAAAATGGGCTAAGTTTTTGCGATTGGCATCATTGCCATTTGTATTTAGTGACGATGGGGATACGCTTATACCTGCAGTAGTATTGTTGTCCGTCCTTGAATCGTTATTATTTCTACTATTAGGTGGGAGGCTATTCGAAGGAGATACACTTATACCTGCCTCAGGGGGAGTCGGGAGGACAAGAAACCCGACTGACACATCTGAGCTTTTGGCATCACCGTTGGCAGCAGTGTATGTTATTTGAAGATTGAGATTCTGCAAGGTTCCACCAGCTGAATTTGACGGATAAATAATAGGAATGATTTGCGCTGTTCCATTGACGGGAACTGTTCCGATATCAAAGGTTCTAGCTCCAAGATTTACCGTTGGGATGGAAGATAGAGGGGATGTTGTTGTTACCTGTCCAGTCGGACTCGTACTGCTGGTATTGTTAGCATTACTGCTGCTAGGTTGGTTAATTACAACATTATTGGCAATGCTATTTCCCGTCACACCCGTAACAGAAACTATAACACTGTGAGCTTCTGCAGATCCCTTGTTTTTTATCTCTATCTTTGCTTCATTAGAAACGCCAGGGATTAGGCTGGTTGATTTAGAGAATGCATCCAAAATTACCTTACCTGGCAACGTAAAAGGTATCTTGAAAGTCTGTGAACTATATTGTCCTGGTTCAAGTTCAGGTACTTTGAAGTAAAATATTCTCAGAGAGGACAAGTAGTTTCCCACAGCTGCTCCCTTGTCGATATTTACTTTAAAATAGAGCGTATATGTTTGACCTGATTTGACCAAATCGTTGAAGCTTGCTATTGCTATTTGCTGTTGTTGCTTGGAAATCTGCAGTTGCTGATGATTCTGGACAAAAGAATTCGCGCTAGCCGTAGTCGAACTAAACCCTGCTGGTAGAGTAATGTAGCCTATTATGCCATTAATATCTGAAAATTCTGTGTTGCTCAACACTACCGCTAAAATAGATTGACCCTCTCCAGGACCTACCTCCTGTTGAGCGGGTATAGGTAACGTTGATGACGCTGCTCCGGTAGATGATGTTGAGTTACTGCTAGCACCACCTATGCCAACTGATGTATTTGCGGCCCAATACGCATCTATAAATCCATTTGTGAAACTAGGCTGTTGCTGTTCTTGTAGAATTTGTGGCTGTCTTATTTCAGTAGTGTTTCCTACGTCTTGGATTGGCATTATTTGTTGCTGTGGGCCTGATTGAACTCCTAGATCAATGGTCTTGTTCACAACTAATTCATGATTATTTTTGAGGTCATCACTATACATGACCTTTATAGAAATCGGGTAAAGGTTTGCAGCTGTATTGTTGTCTCTCTCAGTATTATACGCTATGCCATC
>Ga0193701_1000108_pt1 | contig 18052 bp, 41 predicted proteins | sample U3s2metaG_FD_143055 | JGI IMG/M metagenome (GOLD analysis project Ga0193701, IMG submission 143055) | Soil microbial communities from a riparian zone of the East river system, Colorado, United States - U3s2 | ecosystem: Environmental > Terrestrial > Soil > Riparian zone | place: USA: East River...
GGCATTGTTGACAGCTATCGCGTTACCGATGACTGCGCCAGACAATTTATCAAGATTCGATTTAAGATGTCAAGGCGGTGCCCTTTGATGTCGGACATAGATTACGGGTTGGCATTGTTGAGGGTTTTGTTCGGGATGCGAAGCTAGTTAAGGGCAGGCCCTTAAACACCCGTCCATTTTTTAATGTACCACAAGAGGGAGACAGAAAACAAGTATGCCAGGAAAGCTTACGGCGTCTCAAAGGTATTACCTGAAACAGAAGAAGGCCGGCAGATGTACGAGGGATGGGATGCCGCTGGACAAGGCAAGCAAGCATTACTGCACGAGGCATAAGGAGATGCACAGGCTTTATGAGAGGGCTAGGAGGCTGAGGGTGAGGGAGGGTAAGTAACAGGAGGAGGCATAACGTGAAGACAGCAATGATAGCGGGGTTAGTGGCAGTAAGCTTGGTATTGGCAGGACAGACAGAGGCTAGCATACAGACTTACTCTGTCAATGGACAGATATGTACCTGTACAGAGATGGGAGGGTTTACCTCCTGCTTTGGGGCGGGGTGCTAGGGTGAAGGCTATGAAGCAGGCTAAACTTAGTGAGATCAAGGTATTCCTACATTGTAAGGAATGTGCGAGAGGCTTGCCGGACGAGATGAGTCCGAGGCAGTATGCAAGGCTTGAAGTTGGCTTTACAGTGCCTGGGATACAGATATGGTGCGTGAGGCATGAGAAAGAGGTAGTGCATTTTGATTTCCAGGGGCATAAGGTGAAGCAGATTTGAGGAAGGCTTGAAATAAGCCCGTAGCTTCATTGACAATCCATTGACAAGGCGTTATCTAGTTGGCTATCATGAATGACATGACAATGCAACGGAGACCGCCAAATGGACAAGCTACATATCGCCACGTACGGAGTTATAAAAATACCAAGGGCTTACTGTAAGAACTGCAAAAGATATGCCCTTATAATAGACAAAATCATCCAATGCTGTGATATGCCATATGATTTGGAAACTATTGAACGTCAAAAGAGGATGGTTGAGGCACTAAGTGCGAGAAAAAGGCCATCGAGTAAAGCAATCAAAGCAATGTTGCTCATACAAAATAATAAGTGTCTATATTGCGAGATCCCATTCGGGACATCATATATGCATCCAAAGACAAAGAAATTGCAAGAAACTAAGGTTTGTTGCGATCACTTCGTGCCGTACTGCTATTCAAAGGACAATAGAGATACCAATTTTGTTCTTGCCTGTGGCACGTGTAACAGCATCAAAAGCAGTTTGATGTTTAACACACTAGAGGAGGCTAGAACATATGTCCAATACCGTAGAGCGAAAAAAGGTTACAGAAAAGAAATCTACATACTCTGAGTGTCGAGAATGTGGAAGGAAGTTTGCAGTCAAAAGAAATTGGCAGAAGTTCTGTACATCGAAGTGTGGGTTCAGATCATGGGCAAAGACACATCCCAGGATAGCTATGCCGGTTGCCGGTAGACAGGCTACTAGAGAAGCGGAAACAGGGACAGCATAGCTATAGCAAGTTATACAGGCTTATACCAGAAACAGGCTATAACCGGCTATAACCAAGAGAGCTAACAATGGATGAGAGGCAGGAAGCACAGCTAAAGGCAGAGATCGAGCCCTGGTATGAGAAGGAGTGTAACTACTGCAAGGAGGCAGAGTCTAAGTGCAGGTGCGGGCCGGTAGACTGTGACTGTAGCTACATAGAGGCCATAGATGACAGGGGTTCTGGGCTATGCAGGGAGTGCGGCAAGAAGTATGTTGCAAGGCAGTATGGACCTGATGACTTTGAGTGGGAAGAGATAGACAAGTAAGACATGGTAAGTAGCAAGGCAAGAATGGCCTGGGTGGGTAATAAGAGCTTGCCTGGGGCGTGCCAAAGCTGGGGACTAACCTGTCTAACCCGCAGGTTGGCTTCGTTAGATTCAAGACGCGCGTGAGGTATAGCTTAAAGGTCATCCTCACCCAGTATGCCTACTGACAGTATGCCTGTTGACGCCATGGCAGGGTCGCTAGCTCCTCCTCGGGACGAAAATCCCTCGTCGTCGCTACGCTCGTTGACAGGCTTGGGCTAGCATAGCAGGACTACTAACACAAGGCTAACAACAGGAAGCTAACAAGATGAGAAAGCTCACAAGGCATAGGCAGGCTACTGACCAGTCAATAGACTTACAGACCTACGTGACAGGTAACTGGCCTTGGTTATATGACGGGTGCTATGAGGTCGGAAAGGGGCAGGAAGATTGTCTCAGTAGCACGGATGACAGCACTCAGTGGTGCTTGTGGTGCCTGGTATATAACCGGCTAAGTCAACTATACCGGCAGGAATAGTATGGTTCTCATGGGCTTCTTAATGATCGTCATAGGATTCTTGATATGGCCACCACTAGTTGCTATTGCTCTCATACTGTGGGGGCTATCATTGCTGGACAGATAGACAGGTAAGCCGGGAGAACCAACAAAGGAGGAAGCTTGGACAGACAATGTAAGACTTGCGGTAGCATTATAACAGGGCAAGACTTGGATCACGGCATATATGAGTTTCAATGTAACTGTGGCAGACAGTGGCAGGAGGATTGTACTGCAGACATACAGGCAGGACTGGAGGAGCAAGCCCATGCATGATGATAACCAGATAGCTTATGATTGGATTGAGGAGTGTCCAGAGGCAGATTACAGGAGGTTTCTTGACTGGGCTTGGGCTAAAGAGAGGCCGGTTATGAGACAGCTGATAAGAGCCTATGTAGAGACAGAGGGTAAGGAGGCCTTCCAGGCTTATCTGGCTTACATGGAGAGCCCAGAGAACCAGGCAAACTTGAAGGCTGATCAGCAGATGGATGATAGAAGGTAGTTGCACTGAATAACACCACTCAAAAAGAGAGTAAAAAGTTAGTATAAAAACTGCACTATCTATTAACATCTTTATAGGGGGGGGTATATTAGTACCCCCCTATCTAATGTATAGTGTATGGATATACCCATAAAATGACCATATACCACAGTTTTTGGCATCTGACTTTCGATTAGACTTTGAGGAAAAAGTAACGTTCTTTAAGGTCAATAAATCCTACTTTCTTGTCTTTTAACAATATCGCCATACCTTGTTGGAGAGTGATTTGAGCAAGACCAGTAAGCTCGATTAGTTGGGTATAGTTAAGCTGACCTTTTAAGCGGAGTTGATGAAGGATTATTTCGGTGGATGGTTTGTAGTCTCCTTTGATTTGAAAGCAAAGAGGGGATGGCTCGATCAGAATTAGTTCAAGGACTTCTGGACTAGTTTTGCCAGAACGTTGAGTGTCACAGGTGAGAGTGCGAGACTTGTTTTTATGCATCTTGAGGTAAAGGATATGGTCAACGTAGGCACGAAGGAAAACAGAGCCGTAACTTCCTTTATCTCCACGGTCTAAGACTTCCTTTGTTTTCTCGTTACGCCATTCCTTTGAGTCGTGGTGGATTATGAGGACAGCACAGTTATAGCGAGAGATGATTTCGTCGATGGCGTTGGTAAAGGCGATGATATCTCGGTTTTCATTCAAGTCGCCGTCTATACACTTGTATACAGAGTCAATACAGATGGCAACTGGGTTCTGACCCCAAATCTTGACTTGAGCATCTATCTTTTCAAATATGGCTTCACGGAATAGTTCGACATTTAGTGGACAGTATTTCTTGAAGATGTGTAGAAAGAGAGCGTCGTTCATGGATTTGTTGAATGACATAGAGATATTATTCAAGCGATCTACAAACTCATCACGCTTGCCTTCGGCTTGAATGTATACGACCGGCCCTGGCTTTTTAACCTCAAACTTTCCAAGATACGGCTCACCTGTCACGATACATACGAACATTTGCTGGCCATCAATAGACTTACCTGATTTCTCTGAACCAAGAAGCATAACGCAGTCCCCCATCCATAAAAAGTTGTCTATAATTGGTTCGGGAGGGGTGGAATTTGAACGAAGGGTTTTACCACAGTAGGACTGGATTTTAAGGCGATCTGTTTCACGGTTTTGCATGGGGAATTTCTCCTATTATGAGGGCAGGGTATATTTACAGAGGACATTTTATTCTTAAATATACCCCAGTGTCAAAGTAAAAAACTATTTGTTGACATAAAAGTATCAAAGTGATAACTTACACGAATGGAGGAAGTAATGAAAATGGCTAAAGAAATTGTGTTTACGGCGGATATTGAGGAAGATATCGCCAAAAAGTTTGACAAGATAGCGGAGAAAAACCTACGTTCCCGTGCCGCACATCTTGAGTTCATTATCAGGAAAGAAATAGAGTGCCAAGAGGGTCAAAAATGACTGATGAAAAGGTCAAGTTTAAAGAGACTCCTCTATGTGAAATGTGTGGTAACGAGCCTGCGACAAGCTTCTCATTCTTTTGGAAGAAAGAGCCAAAAGATATGCCTCCGTTTGAAGGAAAGACTTCTTACACCGGAAAAGAACTGCTGGAACTAGTCGAAACAGAAGATAGTAAAAAAGAGTGGAAGGATAGAAAGAAAAAGTTTGTCGAGTATAACCACGATGGAGTATGCAAATTTGCAGGAGACTGTACATCTGATATTGAATTCTACTACATATACATCGACCAGTTCTTTAGAAGCCCTGCGTCCATCATTGACTGGCTTGCTCACATGCACGAGAAAAACTGGTTCAATGAGGATGATTTCTTCGACATGATGGATAGGTTTAGGAAAGCTACAAATTCCTTTGGTGGGTTTCAGAAATGAGAATGTACTGCGAGCATTGCGATAAAGAATTCACTATGACAGGGCCTTGTTGGGAGCCTTACAGCATGGAAGATTTAAAACTTTTTAATGAGGACGATGCTCTGTTTCATAGATTAGTGGTTAATCATAGATCAAAATGCAAAGTGAGAAAAGAAAGTAAGATAGGTTACTTTGTCTCATGTGATGTGAAGAGCCCATTTTCTGAACCTTATTCTTATTCACCGTGGAGTGACCAAAAATGACTACCACCTATCACCATCTATTTGCTTGTAGACGGCCAGGTTGCCGGGAAAGGTGGGAGGTGAGCTATACCTCAAGGGAGGCTCAAGAAGGCTTCTGGGAGGTGGCAGGGGAGCTTGCGAGGGTCAGGACAGAGCTAGATTTACATGAGGCCAATTGCCGGGAGGAGAAATATGCAGAGCTTGAGTGAGAAGAAAAGGCAAGCTATGAGGGAGGCCATTGAAGGCGTGCTTGAATGCTTGAATGAGGCACCATTCAAGTCACAGTTTCATGGGGTCTATGCAACGCCAAGGCATATGGCGGAGAGGATATTGAAGGAGATTGAGCAGGTGGAGATAGACTATGCCAATAAGTTTCAGGAAGCTAGAGAGCTAACGAGAGATTAGATGGCTTACGATAATAGTCAGTTGCAGACCTATAAAGATTGCAGTGAGCGTTACAGGCTTCGTTACATCGAGGGCTTAAAGAAGATTGAGGAAGACCATGACGAGCACGACCGTAACTTCGGGAAGGCAATTCATGCGGGACTGGAGGCTTACTACAAGAAAGAGGGTCTGAATAAGGCAAAGGAGGCTTTCTCCAGAGAGTATCCTGTACAGCTATCACAGGACGACTTGGCTAAGACAGAAGCCAATGGACTCCTACTCCTTGAGGCTTATGCTAAACACTACCAAGAAGAAGATAAGTCTCTTGAGATACTGTCTATAGAGGTCAAGGACTCCTTCTGTCTTAGCTCTCCTTCTCTTACGTCTCCAGACCGCGAAGCTCACAAAGTTCGCTTCGCTCCGCTCAGATCATCTTCCATAGACTTCCTTGTCAAGATCGACATGGTCGTTAGGAAGCAGGGTTGCATCTACTGGGTAGACCATAAGACAACGGGTAAGACCTTCAATTGGAGCTACTGGAGCCGGTTTGAGCCAAACTCCCAAGTGACGGCATACACGGCTTACTGCCAGGCCAAGTACGGTGAGTGCTCGGGTGGCATCATAAACGCGATAAGGTTTGGACATAGGCAGAGGGCTTACAAGGGAGAGGCTGCCGGGTTCTACTATGAGTTTCAGAGGCAACTCTTCAATAGGAATAGCGAGCAGATTAAGGCTTGGAAGCAGGATACTTTAAGGTGGATAGAAAGTCTTGAGACGGCAAAGGCAGGTGGTGCCGAAGTGTGGAAGAAGAACGAGGGACAGTGCGGATACTGCTCCTACAAGCCCATCTGCATCTCATGTGCCGACCCACAAATCATTGAGCAGCTTTATGAGAAGACCAATCCACTGGAATACTTGGGGGAGACGACATGATGATTACGGCAGACCAGATTAGGACAGGACAGGCTAGACAGACGCTTAAGATTCTGTCTAATGGGGGAAGCGGGACCGGGAAGACGTACCTTGGCTTCACGTTCCCTAAGATTGCTTACATTGGGACGGAGCCAAACGGGCTTGATACGGCAAGGTCTAATCCGACTCTCTTAGACAACTTAGTGTGGGCTGAGGAGTTTATACCTAGCATGGGAGAGGACATTAAAGCGACCTTTGAGCGCATGGAGACGGCTATTGCTAAAGCTCATGCCGACCAAGCTAAGGGAGAGGTTGAGACGCTGTTCTTGGATAACTTTACCTATCTCGCTGAGAACCGCTGGATTTACTTAGGAAAATACGAGTTACTTAGGACGTCAAGTGGAGTAACTGATACTAGGGGCATGTATGGCATCTTGTCTCGATGGCTATATAACTTCACGCTAACGAGGCTTCTGTCCTTCAAGGGGAATGTGGTAGTTTCCTGCCATGAGCAGACTGAGGGAGACGAGGCCATGGAGGCAAAGACGGATAAGTCCATGACGATTGCACCGGCAATACTTGGCGGGTTTAGGGACAAGGTAGCGGGTATGTTCTCGGCCAGTATTTATCTTGAGAAGAAGAGGCTGTCTGAGAATAAGTACCGTTACTCTGCCCGTTGCCAGGCCGGAAACCAGCGTGCTGCAAAGAATCGGTACAACCTGCCTGAGATCGTGGAGGACGTAAACTACAGGAAGATTATAGACAGTATCGGTCAAGCAAATTTAATCAACGGGGCGAAGTCCCCAACAACGTAGATAAGGAGAGCGTACCATGAGTGAGCAAGTACCGTTTGACATCACAGATGAGGTCGAGGTAGCGGACTTAACGGACGTGAAGCAGGACAGGAACCTGTTTCCGGTCTGTAAGGGGCTTAAGGTCAGGATTAATAAGGCTGCTGCACAGCAGAATAAGGATAAGGACATATCGAGTCTTAAGCTTGATGTGAGGCCGGTGGACGGGATTGAGGTTACGGATCCTGAGTCTGGAGAGACGCTTCAGAAGTATGTCAATGCGCCCATATTCACGTCCATCATGGACTTGGTGTACGCGGCAGACATGTCTGTGAAGGGTCGAGCGGATAGCAAGTGGTGGAAAGCTAACCAACACTTGGTTGAGTTTAAGAACCTGTGCGTTGCCTTAGACATTCCGCTTAAGGGCATCAAGGTCAATGATGAGTGGCTTGCGAATCTCATCGGGAAGGAAATCTTAGTCTCCGTGAAGCATGAGAAGGACACGCAGAAGGATGAGCATGGTAAGAAGGTGGATTTGGGGACGTTTAGTCAGAGGCTCTATGGGTGGCGCAAAGTAAGTTAAACAAATGGTAGGCGTAGCAAGGCGAACCTTTTGTGAGCCTTGCGTCCTGCCATGGGAATATCAAGGTGAATAGGCATAGAGTTGAGGGTGAGGACTTCATCAGCTTCTCTATTCCTATGCCACCTGTCTCTTGCAATAGTCTCTACAATGTTATGTTTAAACTTAAGCGGGTTGAGCTTAAGCCTGAGATTAGACTGTGGAAGACCAAAGTCAAAGAGTTCGTACCTGTCTGGAAGACGGAGAAGACAGGTTACTTGTACTTCAATGCGGACATCTACACCGAGACCCTCTTTAAGAACGGTAAGGTTAGGAAGCTTGATCTGCAGAACCTGGAGAAGGCGCTAATTGATGCGGTGTGTGAGAAGCTTGGACTATCGGATGAGTTTATATTCCAGAAGCATACGAGGAAGGTACAGGCCAAGGATGAGAGGATGGAAGTAGAGCTTGGGTTCTTGGAGGAGGTCTGATGGCACAGTACGCGGTAGTAAAAGACGTCCTCATTAAGACCTTCACAAAGATCCACTTTGACAGGGATGAGGCGCATAAAGAGGCCGAGAGGTTATGCCGGCTTGAGGGGAAGCCGTTCCTGGTCATAGAGATACTTGGGAGGTATTCGACTGTTGAGAGGCCGGTGGATTATGAGAGGCTTAACTAGGAAATATCTGCTTTGAGAAAGCCCGGCAATGGCACACATAGGGAATGTAAGCCTCATCTTGGGTACTCATGTAAGAAGAAGCTTCATGACGCCTGCACCGTCCTCATGTGTATCTGTAAATGTCACAAGGGAGAGTTTGGGTATAAGGAGGCTATGGTGGGGCTAGTGATGGCCAAGAATAAGAAGATGACGAGGCAAGAGGCGGAGGAGAAGGTCAGGTGGGATGGGCTGGCATGAAGAAGGATGGCTGGGAGGTCTTCATGATCATGGCTAGTATCGTGGCTGTCATTGCGTCATGGCTCTTGGTTCACTGGCTCAGTCGGTGAGCTACCTGGACGAGAAGGTTAAGCGCTATGACAGGTATGAGAGGCAGGGTGGCAGAAGATGGTGGCAGGCCATAGCCTGGGACGAGGTCTTATTCTTCTGGTTTATCACGATGAGTGTTATTGCTATCACCTGTCTCTTTGGTGTGGGGCTTTATGTGGCAGTAAGGTGGGTGGTGAGCCTGTGAGAACTAAGCCTTACAAGTTCTCTAAAGAAGAGCTTCGTGACTTTAAGAAGCGTAATATTGAGCCTTGCCCGCAGTGTAAGCATTACTCGGTTACTCTCTCACCCAATAGACAGTTTAGGCTGTGTGTTAATGGGTGTTTTAGGAGGAAGGTGATTGGGTGAAGGCCCAGTCTTAGATAGGATGGCCAGGCCAGAAGACCGCTTCCCATCGCCATTTGTCGGATTGAAGGAGATGGCAAGGATACTTAAGGTTCATCCTATGACGCTGTACAGGTTAGCTCGGAATAAGCAGGTCTCTTACATTAGGGTGGGGGTGAAGTATCGATTCAGCCCGGACAGTATGGTGGATGAGCTGATTAGAAAGACTGTTAGGAACAATAAGCCATGAAGCCTAGAAAGAAGCTGGAGGAGATTCTAACTAAGGTTTATAAACAGGGCGTCAAGAACTCTGGATATGCCATAGATGAGGACACGCTTCGAGTGGAGGAGGCTACTGTTGCCATCATAGCTTTGTTTAAGGAGATGATCCCTGACAGGGTAGAAGTTTCTAGCTGGGAGTTCAGGCGTAACGATGATGGATGGAATGTGTGTCGCGAAACCATGCTTGATTCAATTAAGAAGCTTTCAAGTGAAGCCTAGAAAGAAGCCCAAGCAGTGCGCTTGCGGCCATGCCAAGACCTCACACCTTGTCTTTGGCTGTCAAGGCAATGTCTGGTGCGGCGGCGTTATAAGCGGGTCTTCGAGGTGTGGGAGGTATGAGGAAGCGCCTGGTGACAAATGACACCGGAAACCTATGAGAAGTTTGCCGTATGGTGCTTTGACAAGCACCTCAAATATGGCGACTGGTTTGAGGATTGGTGGAAAAAAGAAGGGCAGGAAATCTTCTTTGCTTACGCAAGAGCCAGGGGGCAAGAGTTTATTGAGAGGCTTTTATCAGAAAGTATGAATCCCCGATATGTCAGAATAATCAATGAAAGATATTGGGAGCTTTTTTGACCTCAGAACTTCCAGACTCTTTTCATTGGATGAATGATGGTGGAGGAATCTTCCAAGTTATTTTGATTCCAAAGAAATGGTGGTCTTTGAGCCACTGGAAACTTGCCATGTCAGTCAACGGAGGGTTAAGAATAACAGGGCTTTCGGAAGTGGATACTGCCGCAAAGGAAAAATGAAGCCTAGAAAGAAGCCCAAGCAGTCCAAGGCAAGGACTGAGAGCATAGCCGGCTTTGACAGGATGGTTAAGGCAGTGAAGAAGGTGGAGAAGAAGCGTCCTGGCTGGAAGCGTAGCGAGTTTAAATATGGCAAGAATAGGAAGATTGATAAGGCGAATGATGTGTGAGAATTGTATCAAATTGACGCAGGAGCGAGACCTTGAGATCAAACGCGCCCGTATTGCAGAGCAGGCTCTTAGTGAGATGAAAGAGGATCTTCTGAAATACAAAAGGTTCGTCAATAGCCATGACTTTATTCCGGTAGAAAAGGGAGCTTGAGGCATGAACGCCAAAGGAATTGACTGCAACTCAAACGGCTACCACATTCCAGGCATGTGACTTACAGGATTGAAAGGCAGGTATGAACAAGAAGTTTGAACTCTGCGCCGCATGCAATCATAAGAAGACCTCGCACACCTTATCCGGCTGTCAGGGCATCGTCTGGCTAGGGGATGGAATTATGTGTGGGTCTTGTACTTGTAAGAAGTTTAAGGCTGTGAAGAAGAAAGGAAACAAATGATACCAGACACTCCTGACACTCTAGGCCATGAGAGCTGTATCCAAATAATCAATGAGCTTAAACAGGAAAACAATAATCTTAAAGCCAGGATTGAGAGGTATCTCTGGAATCTTGGAGGGTGCAGTACCTATGCTTTGGGGTATGGCCTAGATGAGTCGCATGATAAAGAAATGGCCTTGCCTGCACTTGATGATGTGTTGAAACTAGCCATTAAAAACAAGGAGCTTATGGAAGATATTAAATGTCTCAAGCGGAAACTAAGCCGCACAGAAAAGGTTAGCTCAGAAACGATAGACCCAACACGGGATGAATGGAAGTGAGCCACGATTACGCGGCGCGAGCCAGAGAGATTTTATATGGTCTCTCTAAACTAGGATTATCTGATTCGCCGGAAGAGTTTTTGACAGAAAAGCTTCTTGAAATCAGAAAGGAGATTATTTCCGAATGTGCTGAGGTTGCCGACGATTGGGTCGGAGATCCTTACATCGGAGCGATGGCCAATGCGATAAGGGCTTTAGGAGAGCGGAACCCGTGAGGCATGAATCCCATGACAAATGAACAAATAGCAGAGGAATTAGCTGTTTCTTCCAGAAGAAAGAATGTGTCATGTGTTCAACTGAAGCTGGCTATTAAGAAAGCTTTGGATCGAAAAGACGTTTTCTACAATGTGTCGGAAAGGAGAGACTACTTCGCCGCCCACGCCCCCATCGTGCATGGAGAGGCAATAGAGCGCGGTACGACAGAGAGTGAGATGATTAAGTGGCTGGCGAAGTTGGCGTTCGAGTATGCGGATGCGATGATGGAGGAGAGGAAGAAGCATGAAACCTGAGCATAGAATAGCAACAAGGGAAGAACTCCTGGATGCCATCAATAAGCTGGTTCTTGAGAAGCAGATGGCAATAGAGGCCCTGAAGGAAATCGCAGAAAGCGACTTATTGGGCCGTGCGGGGTGCCGTACTGTCGCAATGCAGGCTTTGGAGAAACTGAAGAAGCCATGAAGCCAGAAAGGAAGGAAGTCATTCTAGCTATGTTTATCATGCTAGGCATCATGGCTTTATCGCTGGTTTTCTTCCCGTGTATCCGTTGGATGCTCAAATGAAGCCTTCCTGGAAAGAGTATAAGAGACATGATGGCAAGCAGGAACTCGAATGTGAACATGGCGTCGGGCACGGCGGCATACATGGTTGCTGTGAGGATAGGTGCTGCACTAAGCCTGAGTTTAAGGAGGCTTGGAAGAAGGTGTTTGGGCGGCCGGTTAAATGAAAGGAGCGATACGATGAGATATTTCAGCATGTTCTCTGGTATCGGGGGATTTTGAGCTTGGGATTGAGCAAGCCTATAGCGATAAACAATCTTCCGAGGTCGTCAAAAACGGGCAAGGGAGGGACAGGAACCTTGATGAAGGAGGACATGATGTTCTGTCTCCAAGCAGGCCCTCCCCAGTATGTATCGGATACTCAGAGATTGACAAATACGCCATCCAAATCTACAAGAGACACTTCAAGGAACATACGAGCTATGGAGACGCAAGGCGAATTGTTCCAGAAGAACTCCCGGACTTCGATATGCTCTGCGGAGGCTTCCCTTGCCAGGCTTTCTCTATTGCTGGGAAAAGAGGAGGATTTGAAGATACTAGGGGAACACTCTTCTTTGACATCGCTAGGGTCGCTAGGGTTAAAAGACCTCAGTTACTGTTCCTGGAAAACGTCAAAGGACTTCTCTCACACGATAACGGGAGAACCTTTGGATGTATTCTCTCAACCCTTTCTGACTTGGGGTATTTTCTCGAATGGCAGGTACTTAACAGCAAGGACTTCGGAGTGCCGCAAAACAGGGAAAGAGTGTTCATTGTCGGACATCTTGGAGGAACAAGTAAACCCCAAGTATTTCCTGTCAGAGGAAGTAATGAAACGGATAGCGGGGAAAATATCAGCACAGCCATTGACTCAATGATTCAAGTTGGAAATATTGACCAACAGGGGCATAACAGTTTATGGGGAAGAATCTATAATCCGCAAGGTGTAGGGTCAACATTAAATGCTAATGGCGGTGGCTTAGGGGCTAAGACCGGATTGTATGCGGTTGGTAATAAAAATCCGAGTGGCAGAGGGCAAAGCGGTAATGTTTATAATTCGCAAGGATTATTTCCAACTTTAGGAGCTGGTGGCGGTAATCCGAATCGTAAAAGGGATATTGGTTGGAGTAGCGGATACCTAGAACATAATATGAAAATTCGAAGGCTGACTCCAGTTGAATGTGCGAGACTGCAAGGCTTTCCTGATGGGTGGACAGAGGGCATCTCTGACAGCCAGAGGTATAAAACCTTAGGAAATGCGGTAAGTGTTCCTGTCATCAAAGCTATTGCAGAAAGGATATTCTCATGTCAAGACAACATCCAGAAGTAAAGCAAGTAGAAATGATTAAAAGATTTGTAAAAGGAGAGTCAGCCACTTCGATAGCCAACTCAATGAGTCTTTATGCAACCTCTGTGACTCGTGTCCTTAAAAGACATGATTTCAAAATGCGTAGTGGGAAAGGGTCAGAGCATTCTGGATGGAAAGGCGGGAGAAGTCCTAAGTCCGGCTATTGGACTGTTTATGCTCCAAATCACCACCGAGTTTTAAACAACAACAGAGTGTTTGAACACATCTTAATCGCTGAGAAAAAGTATGGCAGAGCCATTAATAAGAATCAGCCGATACACCACATCGACTTCAATAGGATGAATAACTCTCCTGAGAACCTCTATCTCTGCAAAGACCATCAAGAACACAAAAACATTCATGTATCTTTAGAACTGATAGCACGGAAATTGTGTGAGTCAGGGATTGTAAAATTCAATGATGGAAGATATGTCTTGGGAACGCTGTGACAGTCAACGTGATAAAGGCTGTAATGGATAAGATTAGAGTGACTAGGTAGACATAACAAGGCAGGTAAACCAAAAGGAGGAAAGAGATGGCAAAAGAGCAGTACGCGAAGAAGGATGTGGATAAGCTTGTGGCAGGGATCGGTAAGAATCTTGAGAAGGCGGTAGCGGCTCTAGAGGCGGTGAAGGAGCTTCTGGATACAGAGCTTGAGATCGTAGAGACGGAAGAGTAAGAAACTAAGACTGAAGCCCTGCCGAGGTGTTATGCCTTGGCAGGGTAAGTCGAGGAGACAGGCATGATTGAGAGGTTTAATAAGACCGAGTTTCTTGTGGGCTTCTTTGCTGTAAGCCTGCTATGGCTTAAGCTGGGCATCTTGGTCGGGCTATGCCTGAGCTTCCTTACCGGCCTCCTCTGGTGGTGCGGGGGGACGTTTGAGAAGGTGATAAGGAGGCTGGGAGTGCCGCTACTTGCCTTTCTTGTAACAAGCCTGACACTGGGCTTTCATTGGTGGTATGTGGCAATGCTTCCGGTAGGCTTTGCGGTATTGAGTCTGGGAGATGGCTACCCTGACTTTAGTACAGGAGATGCCGGCAGTTGGCTTGGGTCTAAGGTTTACAAGCTGGGACTGACGGATTACTGGGGCGGGCTGTTAGTGAAGCTCACAGTAGTGCTTCTATTCCAGCTATCACTCCTGCCTGTGTTACTGGTCAGATAGATGTGTGAGCATGTATGGCATGAGTTCTATGCTTCAGACTGGCAGCTAGTCAGAGAATGCTACCAATGCGGGATGGTAGAGTTTGCATTGCCAGGTGGCGAGTGGTTTAAAGAAGAATAAATGCCTTACAAATCTTGGAAGCATAAGTCAGCATAGTGACTCACTTAGCTTGTCCTGACGCCAAACGCTTTGAAGTGCCCGGCAGAGTCTCTTTCCTCATGCAAGATGAAGCTTCCTAGGTCTGCCTTAAAGATGCGGTCAATGTCAGCATAGGTACGCATGGTTTCTGCCGGGTCACTAAGTGATCCCACCTTGATAATGAAGCCTTCAAACTGTCTGCCTCCAGGCGTAACAAGATTTCCTCGCGACCATGTGACATCCTTAAACGTCTTAGCTATCCAGACAAGTAGCTGGATAAGCTTTGCTACTTTTTTATCGCACCTACCTCGTCATGTACGGCCTTTAGACCGAGGAGACCCATGAGGACGGCAAAGCCGCCAAGAATGACTGGCAAGTCTGAGGCTTGGATGCCGTCTTTCATGGTATCAACTGCCAAGAGTAGGAACGCAAGGATGCCTGAGACAATACCAAACATGGTGGACTTAGATTTAATCCAGTCGTTGACTGACATAGGACTCCTTTCTTAAGGTGGTGGGATAGCAGGATTGGCATCCTGCCGATGTAAGCTCCTTAGTAAGCTTACCAGGCGCCTCCTGGCAGGTATCCCAAGACCGGTTTACTTTGCTACAGGCGCTCCGGCAGTCAGGCCAAGGTTTGAGGCATTGGCATGAATGGTGTGCACCGTGATGGTGTCGGAGATGGTCTCGACACCTTGACCGAGGTCTGCGTCCGCATTGACCTGAACGATCGTGTCCGTCAGGTCTTCATCGGATGAGACGATGTCGCTTGAGAGGCCGTCGGGTGAGGTAACCAGGGTCGCGGGGCCTGAGGACACGACCCATTCGGGTGCGCCGTCAAGCTTTGCGGTCTTTCCGGTTGCCGTGACAGGTGAGAGCGTCACGTTAAGCTTCTGTTCATTGGTCAGGGTAACTTCTAGTGGCATGTAGGTCTCCTTTTTGCCTTGTATGCGTACCTTGTATGTAAAGCCGGCTTTGGCAAGGGACACAGTCCCAAGCTTATCCAGCTTTTTGTTGATGAAGTGCATGGCTAGGTTCAGAAGATCCAGTTTCTTCTCGATGTGGCAGAGCCTGGACTCCAGCTGTCTAATTGGCGTCTGTCTTTTTGGCCTGGCTTTGAACGCCATGTGACTTCTCCTTAGGAAGCTTAAGAAGCTTCTCCTCCAGTTCTTCTATCACGTCTTCCAAGTGAGCGATGTCGGATTCGAGGCCGCTGAACTTCAAGTGGCATAAAATCCAGCCAAGGCCCATGCCCAGAAGAAAAGAGGCTATGTAGGCGACTGTACTCAAGAGGCCCCGTGCATTGATGCCAGAAGAAGCGACTTGAGAGGACTGATAAGCATAAGACCCGCAATCACGACAATAGCGACTGCTATGATGCGCTGTATTGGTGCGGGTGGTGCAAGCTGGGCATTGGCATACCAAAGCAGTGCCGCAATAATGACGATGACTACGATCGCTATGATGCTGGATTCCATGTTATTTCCCTCCTGGTTTGTCCGGCGGCCTATAGATAGTTGGCTGATCACCGGTACGGGTAAAGTAGGCGCCTAGAACAAAAGATAAAGCCGAGCCAAGGAATGCAATAACAGAGAGGGCCGGCACATTTTCATTGGGAACCCAGATAAGACGGGCGGCAACGCCCATACATGTGCCGATGATGGAGACGGCAATGACCGCTTGAGTGGCCTCCCACAGAATGTTTACTTTCTTCTGTCCCGCGGAGAGCGCGTCTTGGGTTGTGATGTGAGTGGGTGGCAGATCAGGTATAGCCATCAGTCTTTCCTTTGCCAGACTTCAAGCCAGTATTCATAGAAAAACCAGATGGGTGGCATGATGAGTGAGAGGACAAATAGCCAGAAGCTTAAGGCCAGGAGAAAGCCTAAGACCGTGTGGAAGGTTGTCCAGAAGGTTGTCACGTTAGGATACTCCAGTTTGCCCAGCTGTCAGGGCAAGGTTAATCGACCTAATAAGCTCGACTGTCTTCATGGCGTCCTGTGAAAGAGGTGAGATGGTGGCAGACCTTAGCATGTTGAGAAGAAAGGCAATCTCGGTTCCGGTTAGCTCGATTTTCATCAGACTGTTATCCAGTTTGTGCCATTGTAAAAAACGAGGCCCACAACGGCCCCGCCTCCTACGGCGTTGGTAAGGAATGTGGGAGTGAGTAAGTCCGTGCAGAAAGCTAAGTCGCCTTGCACACCAGCAGGCAAGCCGGAGACGATGTAGCCTTTAAGACGTAAGGTGGATACTGAGCCGCTTAAGATAAGCTTACCTGTCTGTGACATGGAGCCTAGTGTGCCGGCACTACTCTTAAACTGTGCAATGTCACCTGTTGATGAGGCATGAGTTTGCTGGAGAATGACGGCGGGATTAGCATCAGCGACGTTACGAGAAATAATTATCCCGGCTGCTGCGACATTGACATAGGCATTGTTTAAACTGGATGCGTTGGCCATCCCGTTAGGAGTGAAGATCGTCCCCCCGCTAGTTACAGTGAATTTAGTTGAACCATTTAAGAGGAAGGCCAAAAAATTACCAGTGAAGGCGGTTAAAGCATTCACCCCCCAATAAGTGCCGCCTGCGCTTAAAGCTGCCCAGCCAGCATAAGGAGTAGCGCCGATATAGAAAAGGGGCTGCGTATTAGTGGACGCGGAAGCATCGGTATTGAGAATGGCACTGGGAGTAGTAAGTAAACCGGTATCATCTAAGGTAGCGGTTGAATTTTGTACAAGTTTACCTGTCGTGCCATCAAAGCGGACAACTGCGTTGTCTGTGGCGGATGAAGGGCCGTCTACGATTGAGGCGTCTTTTAGCTCATAGGGTGAGCTGCGAAGGGGAATGATGGAGAAGTTCTCGGCAGAGACCGTGTCCCAACTTGAGGAGACAGGTTCAAGTGCGATACCTCGCTTTATGTCTATAGTCCATGAGCCAGTAGGGATGTCGTTATAGTTGTAGGCCCAGCCGGAGATTTCAGTTAAGTAAGCTGTTGGGCCGATAGAAGGCTGGTCGCTAAAGATTTGATAGAAGGTGACGGCCATTGTCCAGTGGCCGTTCTCGCGGAATACTGAGCGACCTGCGGCAGACCAGGAATAGATAGAACGGATGGCGCCTGAGTTGGCGGTGGTAATGTCAGCTGTCACAGCATCACGCAAGGTGAGCTGGGTAGCGGAGTCGATTGAGCTTATGCGGGTAAGAAGGGGCGTTGTGTCAGTGTCGGCTATAAGCACATATTCGTTTGATTCAAAGACAGAGGTGTCGGAGACAGTTACGACCTTGGAGCCGGTAAGCGTGTTGGCGGTAAGGTTTTGGAGACGAGTGCCTAGGGATACAAGATTCTGACCCTGTTTGGTATAAGTGCCTTCAGGGTTTATGAAGGTGGCAAGACCGCCTGAGAACTTGGTGCGGCCGGCAGATACTGTGGCGGCACCGTAGAAGAGGTAATAGGTGTTGGATACCTTAACGACTGAGCCAGTTTGCAGGATAGTGTCATCAAACGCTCCGGCTGTGCCTACTGTCAATACCTGGCCAAACTTAGTCCAGCTAATGCCGTCAGCGGAGTAAGCATAGGCCAGGTTCTCAACGTCACTTGAGTTACGCCCCGCATACCACATCTTCCAGCGCTTGGCAGGGTTTGCCTCGTCAGCTTCATAGATGACGACGGGGAACATGGCACGGCGCTCATCAACTGTTCCAGCCGTACCGTTTGCAATAATGGGATTGGCAGAATACTTGGTGTAGGTCTGGCCGTAGTCCTTAGAGATGGCAAGGCCGATCTGAAAGCGATCGGTGG
>Ga0193701_1000114_pt1 | contig 17750 bp, 31 predicted proteins | sample U3s2metaG_FD_143055 | JGI IMG/M metagenome (GOLD analysis project Ga0193701, IMG submission 143055) | Soil microbial communities from a riparian zone of the East river system, Colorado, United States - U3s2 | ecosystem: Environmental > Terrestrial > Soil > Riparian zone | place: USA: East River...
GAGATGGTCGGTACCCTTCGTACTCCCTCCAAAAGGCATCACAACATCCGTCATCGGACATTGCTACTTTATCTCTCTTTTGCGCTTCCACCCGCATGAGCCCCATTAGCAGGGCAGGCACCTACCCCGCGTGTCCGCGTGTCCCCACCCCGGGCTATCACTGTGCCTACCGCCCACGGCTCACATCCCTTGCCACCGCCCGGGGTTAGCCGGCGGACCAGCATTCGGCGCAGTAGCCCATGCGGGCCGGGAGGGAGGGGCGCTGACCGCAACGCAGGCACCGGCGGTGCCGGGTGGGTATGCCTGCCTTGACTCGCGCAAGCTTCGTGGGGGTGGTCGCACCGGGTGTGCGACGTGTTCGCATGCGTGATGCGTTACCCTCGGGGTACACCTAACCGACTCGCTTTCGGTTGGGGGAGTGAGGTGCCCGGCAAGGCAGACCCGCTCCGCGGATGGCGTCCCCCCGGTCTGGCCGGCCGGGGGGGAACGCTCACCAAACCCAACGCCCCCCGCGGCCAATGAGTCACGGGGGGCGTTCGATGTCAGGTGAGCATGATCGGGACGCTAGCACGCGCGACCGAATCTAACGAGCGCCCCCCGCCCGAAGTTTCGGTCAGTGGATCGCGTATTTGGGGTCTAGGTCGGCTACGTCGTCAAAGTCGTACTCGTCCATGTATTCTTCGAATTCGTCTTCCTCGTCGTATTCGTCTTCCTCGTCGTCGCCTCCACCGCCTCCACCGCGGGCCGCGCTGCCCCCGCCCCCTCCGGTGCTGCCTCCCGCCCCGAAAGCGGCGCTAGCGGCCCGCTCACGGTCGGCGATACTCATCTGGGCGACCCCGCCGGGGGGCTGAAACAGCCACCGGTACGACTGGTCAGTGATGCCGCCCCAGACGACCACGTGAAGATCCCGCGCGGTCGCGCCCCTCAGGTACGCCTCTACCGCCTTGTCCATCGTGCCCGGCCGGAGGTACCGGCCGAGGTTGATCGTCCGGTTGCGGCCTTCCTGCTTGCCCTTGACGATCAGCCCATCGGCCATCCTGAGTCGATGCTCCCGGCGCTGGCTCAGGTCGGCCCGGCGCAGAACAGACCGGATCAACTCCTGTGATTCGAGCGTGGGCTTCGATCCCTTGTTCCACCGCTGGACGGTGGTCCGGGCGACCCCGATCGAGCGGGCGAGCTGGGACACGCCGCCCGCCTCCTTCAGCGCGCGCTTGACCTGGTCGGCGGATGACTCCTCCTCGCGCCGGTAGTGCGTCCGGCCAGCGATCAACCGGTACACCGTGTCACCGAGGTTCACTCGATGCCTGCCACGAGGTAGGTGTACGCGGCGGTGCGGTTGTACTTCGTCGCGGTGCTGTGCTCGTCCCACGCCTTGACGTGGGCGGGCATGTGCCAGGACACCTGTCCGGTGGGTAGCTCGATGTAGACGACCGGCCAGTCAGGTTCCTTCGGGTCGATCGCCACCCCCCCCGCGTACCCGGCGCGCAGTGCGGCATAGAGCGCCCCGTACACGCACCGGTACCGCGCGGAGTAGTTCGGCGGGTCGGCATTGTCGTAACGCTCGATCATGCGGAGCAACCGACCGAGCGTCTTCCTGGCCTCCAGGATGAGGGGATCCCTGGTCGTCATCGTGCACCTGCTTTCGCCTTGAAGAACTCCGCCGTGGTGGCGGATGACTTGACGTCGAAACAGCCCAGGCGGTGACCGAGTTTGATCCCCAATCGGTCGGCGGCCTTTTCTGGGTCGGATTCTGTTGAGGCGTACCACAAACAGTCCGTATGGATGGCCAGGGGTCGACGCTCGTGGGTCTTGGCGATTCGCTCGGCGTGACTGAGAACGGTCACTCGTTGCCGGTCCATTGTCGCGTGGTACCAGTCCGGTCGGTAGATCGAGCCGCCCGGCCGTGCCATCAGCCCAGCAGCTTCCCGGTACGTGGCCTTGACGGCATCGTGGGCGCACGTCATCGCCGCGCCGCGCTGCTCGATCGTGGCGAGCCTGGCGGCGTCCCACCGTTCGGCGATGGTCCGGAACGGTCGCTTGGCAACCCCCGTCCATGAGTCGATGACGTCGGGCAGGATGTTGCGCCGTGCGAGGTCGGCCATGATCGGGCCCGTGACCCACGCCAACCGGTCATGCACGCTGTCCGGGTTGACGATCGGGGGGTGGCGCTTGTGCTGAGGGGGTGGAGGGATCAGCCAGTACCCAGCGCGGTCGGGGTCGTACGCGACCTGGCCGGTGGGCTCAAGCTTGGTCCACGCGACCTCGACCACGCCCAGCGCGGCGAGGCGCGCGGCGCGCAGGTCGAACCCGTGCACGTATCCCTCAGCGAATTCTGTTTTGAGCGGTGCGCGCCGCCACAGTAGATCCCCCGATCCCTGGCGCTCGTCACCATCCCGGCGGATGTCCTTGAGCCCCCAGTAGGGCTCACGCTTGCCCTTGAACGCTGCTTTGATCGCGACGTGACCGGCGACCCCGGGCGTCATCAGATACTCGCCCCCCATCACGTCCGCGTACCAGGCCAGTTGCACGGCGATGGTCCGCGGATCGTCGAGCGGGTTGAACAGTGGCGTGGGCTCGATCGTGCCCAGCATCGCCACGTGCACCGCGGGCGCGTCCCGACGTCGCCACGTGGTCCACGACTCGACCGCTGTGCACGTCCACCCGGCACTGTCCAGGGCGCCCCGTTGGCCGGCCCACGACGCGAGCAGATCCCGCCCCCCGAGCAGGGCCAGCACCCCCGGGCCACCCTTGAACAGACGCGCCGCGCGGTCGAGGGTGTGGTGCGCGTCGCGTAGCACACCCGGTGTGACCATCGCTTCTGAGCGCTTCGCCGCGGATGCCAGGTAGGCGTTGAACTCACCCAGCACGCACGCGGACCATCCTCCGTCCTTCATGCTCGATCCCCTTTCCTGAGGGTGTCGTACGGGACATAGGACTTGACCCACGCGCCCGCATCCTTCTCGTCGATCAGCCAGTCTCGGCCCTGTTTGGTGCCCTTGAGTCGCCCCGTCGCGAGGTGCCGCCGGACAGTCCTCGGCGGCACCTCGGCAACGTCCGCGACCTGGGCGACGGTCAGACTCGCCACGTCTCGGCCTGGTCCCAGGTGGTCAGTACCCGCTTGGTCACGGCCGTCTTGTACGGGCCGGCAAGCAGCTCAGTGCCGTTGTTGCGGAGCATCACGCCGACCAGAACGGCCGTACCAGCCCCCATGTTGATCGCGTCATGGACGAGCATGCTGAACCGCCGCGCGAACGGGGTGTGAGTCTTCGTGTTGGCGTTGATCGCCCCGGCCGGGACCGCCATGCGCTGACCGATCAGGCTCGCCCAGCGTCGATGGTCGACGTGGGGCTTAGGTCGATCGTCGGGCAGGCCATACACGTCGTCGGAGTCAAGCGCCGGTCGGTACGCGCGACCGCGTTGCAACCCCTCTAAGACCCGCTCGACCACGTCCATCGGGACCTGCTCGATTGGCTCACCGTCACGAAGCTCGGGCGCCATGCTCGCGCCGGACACCCGCGCCGGGAGCGGGGGGCGACCGATCAGCGTCACCTCGTCTTCGGGGCCTGCATACGGCTCGGCCGAGCGATGGATCAGGGCGCCCTTGGGCTGGTAGCAGTCAGGGCACACGATGCAACCCTTGATGGTGGTTGGCTCCTGGCCCGGCCCGCTCTCGACGAACCGGTGCCGATCCTGGACCGTGTCGTACCCGGCCGGTCCGTCAATCGGCCGATCGTCCAAAGTTGGAGATTGCACGATATCGGCCTCCACAGTGGGAGTACCGTCGTCGGGGACGATCATGGCGCCCCCGCCCATGGCTGCGATGATGCCGGGCACGTCGTGCGTGCGGAGGAAGTTGACCACGGCGGTTGAGTGGTGGTGGTGGCCGATGGTGGCCACGATGTCGGTCGGGTCGTACGTGAGCGGGACCGCGTGCAGTAGCAGCTCCAGCTCGTCGAGCATCAGACCGAGCGATCGCTGCGCAACCATCTTGGCGGCCTTGACCGGCCGTCCGTTGCGGGGAGGGGACACCCGGTTGACGGCGCGACCGTTGCGCTTCCTGACCTTACTTCGGGGCATTGGAGCCTCTCTCTCTTTCGGGGGTGTCCTGACCGTAACGGGTTGGCCGCTAGCGGTCAACCTCTGAGGGTGACTGTTTTCGATCAAACGTGATACCGTCTCGCGTCATGGCCGAAGGAACGATCCACCCCATTACCGACCCGGGCCGGCGGCTGTCCGAAGCGGTCGACCGCGCGCGCCAGACGGGCGGCGCGGGTCGGTTCATCGCTGTCTCGATGGCCGATGGCGACTGGTCCGGCGATGTGTACGACACCAAGGCGGACGCGATCCGCCACACCGACGAATCCCTGTACTGCTACCTGATGGTCCCGCTTATGCCGATGCCACCGGCCGAAGCAACGGCGTGGATCGCCCTGCACCGCAAGCTCTTGGAACAGGGGTGGAAGATGACGGACCCCGGGGCGCCGGTCCCGATCCCATCGCTCGCCCCTCCCCTCCCCCCAGTCCGGCCGGGCGTGCGTCCGTCCGGTCTGGTCATCCCTCAACAGCGACGGGGTAAGAGACGATGACCGAAACCGACACCCTCACCGAGCCGGACCCCGAAGCGCCGTTCGGGCGACGCCCCAACGGCGTGGCATACAAGCGCGACCCCTCAGCGTTCGCACACCTCCGCGGAAAGGCTTTCGGCTCAATGAACGGCAACCCCAAGGCACCCACCCCCCGCGGTGCAGCCAAGGCCAGCAAGCCTCGCGCGTCGGCCACCCCCAAGGCGCCACCGAAGCTCGACGCTGCCGGCTACGCCAAGAAATTCCAGAACGGATTCATGGGCCTGGCCAAGTTCGTTTCCCGCAAGGCACCCGATGCGGGAATCATCCTGGCCGTCCGGTCGGAGGACATGTCCGAGCCGTGGGGCCGGGTCGCCGTGTCCTACCCGCGGGTCGGTCGCGCCGTCGACGTGCTCACGAAGGGTGGGGACCTCGGCGACGCCGTCGGGTCGACCGTGCTCACCGTGGGCATGATCGCGCTGTCGATGGGTCTGCTCAAGGACACCCCTCTCGGCGACCTCCTCGAAGAGGCTGTGATCGAGACCATGCAGACATTCGCAGAGTCGGATGAGTTCGCCAAGATGCGGGACAAGATGCAGCAACGGGCGAACCGCGTGGTGCGCGTGGTGGCGACCGTCGATGGCGACGCCAACTAAGGCCAGGCTCCCGGCGGAGTACCACTTTCCACAGGATGAGTTTGTGGATGACTACTTCGCACCTGAGCCTGGTCAACACATCTCGCTCATCGGCCCGAACGGGGTCGGTAAGACCACCATCGGTCTCAAGCTGCTTCGGGCATGCACCACCCAGTATCCCGAGACGATCGGGCTCGCTCTGGCGATGAAGCCTCACCGCGGCCCGAAGTCCGACGGACGCAAGTCCACGGGTGACCCCACCGTCGCGCGGCTCACGCGCGCCCTCGGGGGGCGCATCACGCGGGAGTGGCCGCCACCCTGGTACCGGTCATGGATGCGGGCCGAGCCGTCGTTCTGGACACTGTGGCCCAAGCACAGCCAAGACTTCCGCGCGGATCGGGTCTACCACTACGAGGTTTTCCAGCATGCGCTACTCCACTCGTACAACGAGGGCAACCGCTGGATCTTCGCCGATGAGATCTACTCACTGTGCGCGGAACTCAAGCTAGACCCCGAACTCATCCACATCTGGTCCAAGGGCCGGAGCATGAAGACAGCAATTATCGGGGCCACACAACGGCCTGCGTTCGTTCCAAAGTGGATGTATTCCAGTGCCCTGCACCTGTTTTTGTGGCGTGACAACGATGTGGACGCCAGGAAGCGCTACGCCGAGATATCCGGGGTCGACCCGAAACGGGTCCTTGCCCTCACCGACGGGCTACGGCACCGGGAATGTCTCTACATCTGCCCAACCACCGACACATGGGCAACCCTCACCCCTGGCCCGTTCATCCCTGCCCAGCGCGCGGCCTAGTCGCCGTACTCGCTGCGGTGCTTGCCGAAGTACCACCGCGCCCCGTACCCGGGCGCCTCGCCCCGCGCACGGCGTAGCCGCATCTCTTCCCGGCGGATCGCGTCGTGTAGCGGGGCGTTGCGTCCGTGCCGCCCCGCCTGGATCTGGTATTGGGTGGGTAGCGCGTCGGGTGACATGTCGCCCCGGCGAATGCGCGCGGTCCACTGCGCAATCTGATCGATAGTGGACGGCGTCCCCCGCCCCGACTTCGAGGCTGCGCCTGGTATGTCTCTTATGGACGATTCGAGCCTATTGAGGGATTCGTAAGCCTGGTCAGGGGTTAGGGCTGGCATGGTGCCAGATGGTAGATCGAAATCGGACAACCGTGCTACAGTCCGGCCCGAGAACGTGTCCGAAACCGATCACGGGGTGACCATGGCAGGAACCGCGACCGTCGATAAGCCCAAGGAGGCTACCGGCGGGACTCAGGCGACCCCCACGCGGCGATTCCGCGCGGGCGTCCAACAGCACATCGAGACGTACAAGATTTACAACGCGACCCTTGCGGCTGCGACCACAACCACCTTCCTCGACGACATCCCGTCGTACGGCTTCCTACGCGGGCTGTTCCTCAAGGTGTTGGTGACCGGCGGTGCCGGCGGATCGGCTACGTACAAGGAAGACGCGCCGTTTTCCCTGATCCAGCAGATCCAGCTCCAGGACGTCAACTCCGTCAACATCATCGCCGTCATCACCGGGTACGACCTGTACCTGATCATGAAGTACGGCGGGTACTTCTTCTCCGGCGACCCGAAGTCGGCCGAGGGCTACACGCAGGGTGGCGTGAACGGCAACCCAGCGTTCATCCTCTATGTGCCGTTGGAGATCCGGAACCGTGACGCCGTGGGCGCGCTGCCGAACAAGAGCAGCAACACCGCCTACAAGCTTCAGATCATCGTGGCCGGCTACACCGACGTCTTCGCCGTCAACCCCGTCACGCCGCCCACAAACTGCCGCATCGATGTGGCGATGGACGCATGGTGGGAGCCTCAGCCGCGCGACCTGGCCGGCCGCACCCAGGCGGATGAGCCACCGTCGCCCGACTCCGTCCAGTACTGGATGAAAGCCAACTTCACCCACGTCGCGGCCGAGCCGATCACGGATCAGCTCAAGCGGCTCGGGTACATGTACCGGAACCTGGTCGGTACGTGCCGGACCACCGCCCCCGCGCGGTCCACGGCCAACTTCCCGAACCCGCTCACCGTGATCTACGAGGGCCAGGCCATGACCGTTCCTGATCGGGACATCTGGCGCTGGCTGATGGGCCGGTACTTCGGCTACATCAACGCCGTGGACACCGCGGGCGGCCTCGACACGGGCGTCATGGTGCTCCCGTTCAACCGGGATTTCGGGCTCCAGCCTGGCGCGGAAATCGGCAACGGTTACGTGCCCACGGCGTCCGGAACGCGCTTCGAATTCCAGGGTCAGATCGGCGGTGGCGGCACGCTGCAATGGCTCATCAACGATGTGTCCGCCGTTGACGAGCTGGACATCACCGGCCCGTAACTCTGAACCCCAGGATTCGAGGTAATTGATCATGGCGATTTTGAACGGCGTGACGTCGGCGGACCTCCGTCGCCTGCTCGCCGAGGCAGAGGCGACCGAGGCAGAGGCGGCCACCGAAACCCCCCACACGGTCCTCCTGGCCGACCTGGCCGACCACCGCGTCCAGCCGGGCCAGTTGGCCGACACACTCAAGCGCATCTTTGATGCGTTCGAACTGCTCGGCGTCGACCTCCTGGCCGACGGCGGACCGGCCCGCAAGGTCAAGGCCAAGGCGACAGCCAAGGCCACCACCGACGACGACACCAAGGAAGGGGCCACGCCGTGAGCGTGCTCAAGGATCACCGTTTCTGGATGGGCGCGGCGGCCGGTTTCTTCGTCGGCCCGATGGTCGCGAAGGTCGTCCGGATGCAGCTCTCTCGGCTGAAGTCCGCGGGGACCTGAGCCATGGGCGCCACCGGTCTCAACCTGGCCGGCCTCGGCCTGGCCTCGGCCGGCGGCATCCTGCTCTGGTCCGCGGTCAACGACCCGGCCGGCGGCCCGATCGCGGTAGTGGGTGCCCTACTCAAGGGCACCACACCAACGCCCGGCACAAAGACGGTTACGGCCAGCACCGGCACGCAGTCCTTCGGGAGCGCACCCTCCGGTGCCGGCGGGATCGTCGGCGTAGCTCAGACGTACCTCGGCACGCCCTACTCGCTCGGCGGGGCAAGCCATTCCGGGATCGACTGCTCGGGCCTGGTCCTGGTCGCCTACCGCGACGGGGCCGGAATCACGTTGCCTCACAAGGCAACAGCACAGGCGGCACGGGGGCGTGCCATCCCACGCGACCAGGTTGCACCGGGGGACCTGGTCGCGTGGGGGGTACCCGGCAACTATCCACACATCGCGATCGCCACCGACGCCACCATGTGCATCGGGGCCTGGACGTGGGGCGTGCCCTGCCGGTACGACGTGATCGACCAGAAAGCCGTGCCAGGGTTCGGATTCCCGGACATCATCCGAGTGATGGGGTAGGCGACATGGCGGCATCGGCGGGTCTGGTCATCACTGCTGGCGCCCTGGTCCTCGCGGCCGATCTGGTCGCAGGCACGTGGGAGGCACCCAAGGCGCTCAAGACTGGTGTAGCCACCGTGCTCGCCGCGTACCTGTCGGCTGGCCTGGACAAGGCGTTGCCTGGCTTCGGTACGGGGCTGGGCGTTCTGCTCGTGCTCGGGGTCGTGTATAAGCGCGGCCCGGAACTGATGAACCACATTCTGAAGGGATAGCACCGTGGGAACCGTCGAAAAGATCTTCCTTGGTTTCACGATCACGGCGGTAGTCGCCACCATCTTCGCGTCGCAATACTCGGCGGGGATTTTCGGGGCGGCGTCCGGCGGTATCGCGAACATCTACAGCGCCGTCAAGCACTAGAACCCTTACCGCGAAAGGACACCGCGCGCCATGCCCCAGCTCAACCGGCTCTACAGCGGGACTCTTCAGCGCCGGTACACGGTCGACGTGCCGGCGGATCCAGGCTGGGCGCGACCCGATCAGCACCGGGTCGACGAGGGCCACATGGTCGACACGTCCGGCCGCGACGAGGCACCCCGCGGGGGCGGCTGGGTTCCGCAGGAATTCCTCGCCGTCCAGCCAGGTCTGCCGGGGGGCTCGCCCGCGGAATTCACGCGGTCGCACGACCGGTCCGGCGACCACCGCGAGAACGACGGTGGCGGCCAGGATCAAGCGCACGCGCCCCGCGGTTGGCTCAAGTACCTCCGCGGCTACTTCCCCGAGCAGCCCAACCAGCCAGCCACGTTGGAGAACGCGGGCGCGTCCGGGGCGGCTCACGGCGGTATCGGCTACCGCGGTATGGACCCGTCCAACACCGGCGGCCGGCGCACCGTTGACGGTCGCTTCGTGCAGAATCCGACCTTGCTCGGGCACACCTACATCCACCCCATCGAGCGGGTCAAGCGCGCCCTGCACTTCAACCGGCCCAAGCTGCGCCGGGTCCTCGCCCCGTCCATCGCCCGGGAACGCGGATCCGTATCTCCCGGCGGCTACTCCAGCCAGTACAACCCGGCGGCGTCCGCCTGGTCCGCGGGCCCGTCCCAACCGAACCTCCGGCGGCTCATCAAGTCGTACGGCCAGGCAGAGTACAACGAGACGTCCCAGGACCCCGGTAACGCCCGACGGGGCAACCCTGGCCCGATCGGTAACGGTGGCTGGTAATGGCGCTCACAGACACGCTCAAGGGCGCGTGGTCCGGCAACGGCAAGAAGTGGGTCATTGGCGGGGCTGTCCTCGGCGGGGGCTACCTCTGGTGGACGCGCGTGCGGTCCGCCAAGCCAGCCACCGCCGCGGGCGATGCCACGATCACCTCAGGTGGGTCCGCGGTCGCGGCACCGGTCACCCCCGCGGGGGGCGACTACTCGCCGTCCACCAACAACGCCCGGCCGTCCACCAACGGGGAATGGATCGAGCAGGTGGTAGCGATCCTGATTGCTGCCCCGTACAACCGGCCCGGCATCGCCACGTGGAACGCCCTGTCCAAGGCGCTCAACGGCGACCCGCTCACCACCGCCGAGGCGGCGATCGTGGAGCTTGCCATTCAGGTACGCGGAACGCCCCCCGAGGGCATGCCACCGCTCAACATGACCGGCGGCACCACCGGCACCGACACCAGCCCCCCGGCCAGCCTGGCGGCACCTACAGGGTTCCGCGATACCGGCCGGGTGTGGAAAGACTCCCTGGAGCTCCATTGGGACGCGGTGCCCGGCGCGACCGGCTACACCATCAAGGATCTTGGCTCCGGCAAAAACATCGACCTGGGTCCGGTCACCGGGACCATGATGAACGGCTTGGAGCACAACGGGAGTTACAACCTCCAGATAGCGGCCAAGGACGCAACCGGCGCCGTGGGTCCATACTCGTCAACGCTGTCCGCACACACGAAAAACTGAGAGGGCACCATGCTCAAGGCTGAAGTATCGATCCCGGTTGCCCTGGCAACTGCTGCCCTGACATGGGGCATTTACCAATTCGCGCTCCCGACCCTGGCCGACGCGCGGGGCGTCGAGCCGAACAACAAAGACCTAGCGTCGGCGGAAAACACGGCGCTTATTCTCGCCGCGGGAGTGGCTGGCGGAATCTCCATCCTCGCCCACGACTCGACCCCGTTCATCGTGGCCGGCCTGCTCGGGGTCGCGCTGAGCTGGACGCACCGCAAGGCCAACCAGACCGACTCGACCACACAGAAGATCTGGAATCGGGACCAGTACAACGCCCGCCGGTACCAGGTCGAATCCGTCGGCGGCTGACCCATGACCCAAGCCACCGCGCCCCAAATCCCGATCCCGAATCCGGTCGACCCAACCGGCACGGTAACCGGGTGGGTCGTCGATGCCTTGGGCCAGGGCCAGAAGGTCGCGACCGGCCTTACCGGCGGCGTGGGCGGCGTCACCGCGGCCGTGGACTCCATCGTGGCCACGCGGCGATGGATCGGCGACCGGCACAATTGGTTGCGGGTCGCCTGGTTCATGGCCGGTAGCGGCCTGCTGATGGTCGGTTTGACCATCCTGGTCCGCAAGCCAGCAATGGCAACACTCGACGCTACGGGGCTCAACCCGAAGAACATCATCAGCACTGCTACGAAAGCGATCTGACATGATCCAGCAGCCCCCGGCCGGACCGTCTTCTGAGACGTGGGAACAAGACGTCGTCGTAGGCGGAGAGGACGTCGACAGCCGCCCGGCCGAGCGCGCCCTACCCGTCAACGCGCAGGGCATCACCACCACCCGCAACGTTCCCGCGATCGCGGCGGCGTCCAACACCGTCGCCGTGGGTGTGGGCCTGGCCGTGCGGGTCATCGGCAAGACCCCCCAGCGTCGCCGAGTCGTCATGGTGGCAACGGGTCCAGGCGGCACCGCGCCGGGTGTGGTGGTCGCGTCCCTCAACGTCGACTCCGGTATGGCGGCGTCCGGCTATGGGCTCCCGCTGTGTCACGGCGTCCCGGTCCCGATTCAGTCGTCCGGCGAAATCTGGGCGTTCGGAGTGCTCGCGGCCAACGTGAGTTTCTGGGCAGAGATCGACAATGGCTGACACGATCGATGCTCTACAGGGGGTGTACGACGCGGCGACCGGTACGGTCATTGGGTTTCTGCCGGTCCAGCCGTACGGGCGCCGGGTGACCAGCATCGTGATCCAGGGCCCCTCGCGGTCGACGTTCAAGATGTACCGGGGCGACCGAGCGACCGCTACCAATCAGATCTCAGCCACCCCGACCGGCGGGGGTGGCGACAACACGTACGACTCGACCACCGACGGCGCGCCCGTCTCGATCGGTCCGAGTGAGCAGGTAATCGGGGTGTGGTCCGGCGGGGCCACCACGGTCGGATCGCGAGGTACGGCAACGGTTCGGAGCGTGTACTGATGCCGTGGGGTCCTGCTCCAACGTTCGACCTCGTTGTGCCGTCGGACGCTGGACCCAACGATCCGGCCGTCACGATCGGGCAGACCATGCCGCCCGAGCTGATTGCGTTCTACGCCCCGGCAACGGTGGTCAACGGGATCATCATGCGCAAGAACGCACAGACATACATCTATGACGTCCTGGTCGTGCCTACCGTCGGTCTGCCGTTCCGCGCGGTCGGCACGATCGAGTCGATTGCCTTCACCATTGTGGAGGAGTACCGCATCCAGCCGGTCGGTTTCGGCGGGGCCCGGATGACGTTCTCCGGCGACGTGTTCCTGACCGGCGCGTGGCGCATCGATGGTCTCGACGCGCCCCGCGGGTTTCTCGGCGGCCAATCCTGCGCCCCCGGCGCATCCGTCACCATGGCGACCAGCGCGGCCGTGGGGACAGAGGTAGCGGTCCCGGCCGGCACGTGGACCGGCTCAGGGCAGCCCACGTTCAACTTCTTGCCCGGCCGGCTGTACCGGGTGCCGATCTCATGCAACCTGTACGCCTCCAACGCTGGCAACCGGGCCAAGGTCCAGCTACGCAAGATCGGCGGGGGCGCCCTGCTCATCTCCAAGTACGCGACCCTCGTCAACGCGCCCGGTGCGGTCGAGTCGCACGACTGGACGTGCTACCTCCAAAACCTCACTGCCGCAACGGTGTCCACCCAAATCGATATGACCGTGACCATGGTTGCGGGTGCCGGCAACGTCAACCTGTTTGCCGAAGTCCTGGCCGCGTCCATCGCCCCCACTGAATTTGCGATCGAAGACATCGGCAAACAGGTTGACGTTGCCAGCCTGGCCAATGCCGCCCGAGCAGTGTGATACGGTCGCGCCGAAACGCCCCCAGTATCCCAAGTGGAGGAACCCCCTCATGAACCTCAACGATTGGGACGAAGTCGACCCCGACGCCGTCCACACCGTGCCAGACCACATGGTCGCCGACGCGCCGGAGGACGACCTCCCGACCGCGCACGCGGGAGACTTCGCCCCCGACGAGCACGCTCCGACCGGCGAGGAAGATCTCTGATGGCGCGCCTCGCCCCGTCCCTCGTGCGGGCCCGTACCGTCATCGATGCGCGTTGGCCGTACCGTGACCGGCGCTCGGACGGCTGGATCGGCGACGTAGCCCACCAGGGCCGCAACTCCGACCACAACCCCAACGCCCGAGGCATCGTCGACGCGATCGACGTGGACATGTTCGGCGGCACAACCCCCGTGACCCGGGGCGCGATCGTGGCCGGTTTCATCGTCCACCCGGCCACCAATTACGTGATCTTCAACCGGCGGATCTTCCAGGCCGACGATCTGTTCCGACCCCGCGTATACAACGGGATCAACCCGCACACCGAGCACTGCCATTGCTCCGTCTTCCAGTCCGTGAGCGCCGAAAACAACCCGGCACCGTGGACGATGCTGGCGGGCTGGCCGGACTGGCCGTACCTGCGCAAGACGTCGGCGGGCCAACACGTGCGCGAGCTGCAAGCCCTGCTCAATGCGTGGGGTTCGTCGCTCGCCTGTGACGGAGACTTCGGGCCGGCCACCGATACCGCGGTGCGCGCCTACCAGGCCCGGTACGGACTGGCCGTGGACGGCATCGTGGGCAGCGAGACACGAGGTCACCTCTTCACGTAAGCTGGACTCCCCAAGTCCGAGGGACCGTCCCTGCTCGCTCCCCCGCGGTGCAGGGACAGAGAAAGCGCTGTGATGTAAATCACGGCGCTTTTTCCTTGTCTGGCCGTTACCTTGATCCCCATGCGAATCTTGCCAATGCGCCGATACGTCGTCCTGGTCGCTCACTACCGGGCCATGCCCACGGTCGTAGCGCACCGCTGGACGCGGCGCGGCGCGGACCACGCCGCGGGTCGCCTGTCCCGCCGGACGGGCGAGTCGCACTGGTCGGCGGTCCGCGGTGCGTAAGCGCAAAGCGAACTGTGCCGATTGTGGGCGGCTCACCGCGGTGAGCGCGTCGGGTGACCTCCACCCACACAGTCACCCTGGCTGGCGCAGGCCATGTCCAGGGCGCACCCCAGTCGAGTCGACCGAGGTACCCGACGATCAGCTAGAACTGTTTGAGGTGACCGAATGACTCAGCCCCGCGATCCGTACCAGCCTGGCGCGCCGTACCCCTTGGCCTTGGTTGTCGTCTGGTTGCTCGGGCTGCTCTCCGAACCGTTTCCTCCAGGTTCGTTCGCAGTCCTCTTCTCAGGCGGCCTAGGCTCGCCGTCCGACCCGTCGCCCTCACCATCGGACCCCGAACCGTCCACGTCGTCCCCAGCGCCTTCCTGGACGGCCTCAACCGCCACCTCCGCGGCGGCCTCGGCCGTCACCACCGCCACCAACGCAGTCTCCTCGACCGCGAGCAGGCGCCGGGCCAGCTCGTCGAACTCCTCGCGGGTCACCATGCCGTCCCGCTCGACCCTGGCGGCATCCTCGCCCGCCATCACACCCGTACGGAAAGCGTCCGATACTGCCTCGGTGGCGGCGGCCGCGACCGCGCCAGTTTCAGATGCACTGTCTTCTGTGGTCGATCCGACCACCACAACCGGTTGACTCATGCCCGGAATCATAAGGGGAAATCTCGTGGAAACGCTGCTAATGATTCTCTTCTATGCCGTGTGCGGCCTGCTCGGCATCGGCGGCTGGTGGGTGGTCGTCCGCATCACTGCCCACGCTTGGCGCGGACCCAAGCACTGGCAGGGACGCGCCCGGCCCGTCGACCCGATTGCTGCGCTCGTCACCCAAGCCCTGGCCCCGCCCCCCAAGCTGGACCGGACGCTCATGCAACCAGCCGTCAACATCGCCCCCGCGGCGCACGCCCCGCGCGACGGCGGACTGTGCGTGGTCGGCCACTACATCGAACCGCGCTACATGGCCTGCTCGATGGGGCACAAATTCAACGAAGCGCGCACCGTCGCATCGAGCAGGGCAGAGATCGAGTCGGCGGCAACAGCACACGCCAAAGCCGTCCGCGAGGCCACCGAAGTCCGCGCCGCCGGGGCGCCCTGGTGACCCTACTAGCCGTGCTGGGCCTCACGTTCGTCTTGACGACCGGCCTCAAAGGCATCTACCGATGGAGGTTCCCCCGTGCCGGCACCACTCGACGCTGACGCCTACCACCGTGACGTGGTCGAACTGCTCGCCACCCCTCCGGAACGCATCCTCGCCGTCATGCTCGTCATCGACCAGGGCCCCACCCGAGACGAATCGGGGCGAGAAATCCGCGCTGCCGTACGATTCCGAACCCCGTCGCTCAGCATGATCGGAGCCATGGAACACGCTGTAGCAGCGCTCATTAGCGGCCTGTCGGACGAAGACAGGGAGGCGTGGGCGCGCAGCGAACCGCCCGAAGGACTCGCCTAAACAGGAAATCCTGCGGTTTTCCCGCCCCCGGCGACCGTAGGATTTCCCGCCACCCCAACAACTGAAGGAGCACACCCCCCGTGAAAACTGCTCTGAAAGCGTTCGTGTCCGGCGCGGCCGGCACCGCCGGAGCCCTGGTCCTACTCGGCGCCATCGCCACCTGGACGGCGTACGCCGTCCAGCGCGACCTCCGCGAAATGTGGCACGGCGTAGACCTGCTCAGAGGCAAGGCAGACCCCGATGCGTAAGTGGCTGCTCGGCGCCTACATCACGTTCCTGGCGCACCACGGACCACCATGGCTCGGGCTGGAAACCCGAGCGGAGCGCGCTGAACGGATCGCATGCGCGACGTGGGGTCACTGGCGAGAAACGTCCGTCCGGGGCAACGGCTACAACTGGCGGGCCCGATGATATTCCGTCGTCCGCCACCATTCCGGGACCCCACCGACGAGGAACGGGCAGACTCGTTTCTGATGATCGGATACCACCGCGCGGCATCGGAGTTCTACGGAGAACGGGCCGCCCGGGCTGGTCGCCGCGCTGTCCAGTTCGCTATTGCGTCAGCGATAAGCGGAGCGTTTGCCCTGGCCTGCTACGCAATCGGCCTCTTCTATGGCTCTTAGGCAGTGCGCATTCTGCGGCCGATTCATACCCGCCTATGTGCGCTGGTGCGACCGGCCCGCCTGTAACAAGCGCTTCACCACCTGGCGCGACATTCGCGCCCGGCTACTGCGAAGGAAGAACCGACCGTGACCATGACGCGGTACCCGAGCACTCAGTGCCAGCACTGTGGAGGGGACCGGAACGGCTTCGGCCCATCGACCTGCGAACGGTGCTGGAATACCGCGATCAACCTGTTTGTCTGCGACCCGCACGTGCCAGAGTGCCTGTGCTGGCTGGCCCAAACCGTGACCATCATCGGCGCTATCGGCGCCCACGAAAGGAAACCGCGATGACGAAAACCGTTCTGTCCATAGCTCAGGTTCGTCGATGGACCAATCCGGCGCCGTGGATGATCGGCGGGTACTCCAATACCCAAGAGGTCTTCTACCTGTCAGATGCCGACCGCATGGTCCAGGTCAACCCGGGCGGCTGGACGCTGAGCGCGGCAGACTTGCTGCGCATCCGTTGGGATTCCACGCCCGCCCGGGAAACCATGTACCACATCGAGCACAACGGGGAACGGGCCTACCATTCGCTGTGGACACCAAAGCTTGGAGAAACCGTTACGGAATCGTTCTTCTGGCTCGGCGACCTATGGACCATGAACTATCGATTGCTGAAGGTCATCGATGAGTGACGATCGCGAGATCCTGCGCAGCCTGGCACGTCATCTCCGCAAGCACGAGGTCGGATGCTTCGATGATGAGAGCGACGACCAGGAGCGGGCCGAGCTGCTGATCGAGTGGTTCGCCGAATCCGTCGACACGCTCAACGTGCCGCCAGTGATGCCCGAACCGTGTCAGCCGATCGGGTGCGACGCCGGGATCCACCTCGCGGGTTGCACCTATGCGGAGATCGACGAACCGACGTGAGCGCCAAGGGGCGCCCCCTCAACCGCGCAGAGCGGGTCGCAGCCCGTCTGGCGTACGCGGGGGCGCCCCGCGGGGTCTGGCTGGTCGCTCACACCCCCGTACTCGATTCCTATCCGTGTCGTTGTCCTGAGGGGGCCCCGTGCGATTCCCAGCCCATGCGGTCGGGCGGGTGCCCCTGCTTCGGACGCCCTCAGCGCGCGTCGTCGCGATGTTGCGGGCCGGTACGGTACACTCCCATCCTCAGGTTGGCCCCGGGCGATGCCCCGGGTAGCCGCCCGGCCGGGTGGCAGGACCCGGACCCGCGGGGCCCGGAGGTTGAGGGACAAGACCCTTTCCGGATTACTGGGGAGACCGAAGCGCTGGTCACCGGGCCCCGCAAACCTGCTCCGGTTGGCACCGCCTGATCGAGGAGGTACGATGCGCCCGTGACCCTCTACCCGGTGTCGGACCGACGAGCTAAGATCACCCTGCCAACACGCGAGGAGATCTCAGCTATGTTTCAGTCACACCCGGTAGTGCTCGGCGTGGCGATCGTTTGCGCCACGTTCGTGCTTCTGGGCGCGCTGGGCGGGATCGTGTACCTGGCGTACGCGGGCAAGGGCACTGATGCGGTAGGCGCGCTCTTGCTCGGTGTGCTCGGCCTGGTCCTGGGCCAGCTCCAGAAGATCAAACACCAGACGAACGGGACGACATCCCGTCTCCTCGATGCCGCCCTTCCCTCGACTGTCCCAACGGGACAGTCCACAACGGACCCGTCCAGTGTGGACGGACCGGAAACCGTTGGGACGCAAGGGAATCGGCCGTGAGTCCACATCGGACACATCCACATTAGACACTCCGGAGGAGTGGCCAGTCC
>Ga0193701_1000115_pt1 | contig 17637 bp, 26 predicted proteins | sample U3s2metaG_FD_143055 | JGI IMG/M metagenome (GOLD analysis project Ga0193701, IMG submission 143055) | Soil microbial communities from a riparian zone of the East river system, Colorado, United States - U3s2 | ecosystem: Environmental > Terrestrial > Soil > Riparian zone | place: USA: East River...
AAAGGATGCCTTAGAGAAAGAAATACACGGATAAAATACATATCGTACATTATTCATTCGAACTGTCTTTATGCTCAAAATTGGTTCACAAACCCTAGAATCTACACGAATGAACTCTACAATTTTCCCTAAGAAAATCCAAATTTTTTTTGTTCGTCTTTAATAGCCGAGATCTACTTTAACTGGTTCCGTTTGAATATTCAATCGGAACCCGACGGAACCATATGAAAAATCAGACTAGTCCCTCCGGATCCATGAAATAAATTAAGAATACACTTTAGTTCCTGGATGAAATGCCGCCCATTCGAACCAATAACCCTCGTCAAATGGTAATCGCAAGAGTTGTTTCCCTTTCATTGGTCCTTCAATAGATTTCCCTTCAAAATCCCATTGACTCCCTGTTTGCTTATCTGTAAAGGTATTATTAGTAAAGTTATATCTGAATAATAACGTCTGTCCGTTCACTAAAGGATCAAATAACCTTGCCATTATGGGATGCAATGAAAAAAGAGTTACTGATTTATTATTAAATTGGTCATTGATTACTTTCAATTTCTCTATATCCTGCAATTTGTAAGCTTTGCTCAATTCTTCGTTTTCAAGCCCAACTACGATCTCTTTTAATCCAAGTCTGTTATCTCTATTAGAAACTGGAAACAAAGGCTATTTTCTCCGAAATCACCAACATACACTTTATCATTAGAATCCACGGTGACCCATCCTGGAGATATGAATTCTCCGTCGCCCAGACCTGTCGAGCCCCATGATATAATAAATTTACCGTTGTTGGTAAACTTTTGAAGACTTGCTGATTCAATTAAATCTGAAAAAGATTATTAAATCAACGGGCTCATAAAATTTACCTTTTGAATACTCAGTCACGTTCCTCCATTTCGGACCCAAATTGTTAACAATATGGTTCCCAACGTATTCGGACTTACGGTATTAAGTGATTCTTTTAAATTTGCGATCTATTTCTTACCTATTGTAATTAATTCCTTATCAACGAATTCCTGAAATGCAGGATCAAACCATTTTTCCATCTCAATATGACTTTCCCAGATTTCCTTTATCGACCCTTCTTCAAACGCACTTTTCATCCATCTTAACCATCCGATCCATTCATTATCATTCAGGACTTTTCTCTGACGCATATGAAAAACATGAGCGAATGTATACATTATATGATATGAATAAGCAATTTCTGCTGACCATCCAGTTTCTGATTTACTTATTACATTAATTAATTGTGGTTGTTCTATGCCCATACGCGTCATTTCATGTATTCTTTCATCAAGGTCATTGAGGATCTTCGTTTCTATATCCACGGATAGAGTTTGCATTTGTTTCTTGGAGAAGTATAGAATCACAAATAACGTGGCAATTATCCCTATAGCTTCTCCCATGCCAAAATATTCAACTAAACCTATTTCTGACATCAGCTATATTAGATATTTTTGTTCATAAGTATTTCTTATTTAGCACCGTGTTATTGAGATACGTTAAAAGATAATTAATAGAATCTACTAAACATACGCTAATGCCAAAACCGGACTTAAAAGACCTCAGCACAGCAAATGAAATAGATTTGACTGTTAAAGGCAGGAAATCAGGTCAAGATATATCTAGACCTGTTTGGTTTGTTCACGAAGACGAAAAATTGTATTTGCTTCCAGTGCAGGGGTCGGATACAAATTGGTATAAAAACGTGTTAAAAAATCCAAACGTGAAAATTTCGGCACATGGACAAGAGTTGAGTGGAAAAGCAAAAACCATAACCGAAGATAATGAAGTTAAAGAAATAGTAGAGAAATTCAGAACAAAATACAGCAATTCTGATGTTCAAAAATATTATTCCAAGTTTGATGTGGGCATAGAGTTTACTCTAAAATAGTAGCATAAAAAGGAATTCAATTTATTTTAACATAGGTAGAATATACCGTCGCAATTAATGCTTGCTTTCAATGTACATAAATTATAGGAATCTGAAAAAGGGTTCCAAAATTAGAGTGCTAGTGTTATGAGTTCCACCGAACCCGATTCACTAGTGTACTGTTTTATAGAACTACATCGCATAATTAGTGTAATGAGTGCTCAATTAATTAACGGAACAGATGCACATAGAAAAGTTTCAATATTCATTATGTCTAAGCATAACACTTCTTGTAAGTCTTGCATTCACTACAACTTCTTCTAGCTTGGTTAACGCTCAGCAGCAGAACAACAAGACAGGAGCACAGAGAATGGCCCAATGATGGTGTTTGTTACTGGTGTAGAGATTTCACATGTTTACATCATGACGTAAATAATGGTCTGCAGAAGAGGCAATAAGGATATTATGGTCATGTGAATTCATTTTCAACTATTTATGATCGGTCCTGATATGGATATCTAATTCCTTTTCATCTTTGAATACTCGTCCACATGATCTACATTTTATTTTGTATTTTCTTCCACGAAAATAATCAACTAAATGCATTAAATATATGGTAATCCCCCACATTAAATAATATTTGGTTATTCAAACTTAAATCTTTTCTAAAAAATTCCTGTATTTCACATAGGTTTTATCATCATCATGCTATGAATTTAGTAGTTAATCAATGATTGAATGTAATACCATAAGATTCTACGAAGCCGGATATACGATAAATGCCATCCACAATTTGAGAAATTGAAACATCGACATCTTTAGGATGGAAATAAGTTCTACTAACTTCAGGCATTATGTTAGTTTTAGGAGTAGAATAAATAAAGATTAATGTGGACAGGATATTTTAGGCTTCTCTGAAATTAGAGGACTTACGAAATCCCCGTCTAATACTAGGTTCAATAGACTCAGTTTCGGAAAAGGATTACATACACTAGTGTATCACATCCCACCGAACCGACATCGGGTCTGCACTTCACAGTGTGAACTAGCCCGAAAAGTATTATACAAGTTCATTGAACCCTCCTACATGCAGGGTTCAAATCCCCATGAACCCGTTTGAACTGTTTTTCATTAAGACAATTTGTTTCCAACTTCTAGAAAAAATGTAAAACTTAAAGCTTAGTAAAGTATAGACAATCGTAAATGTAACAGGGTCGGCAGAGCGATATTCAGATAGTAGAGGTAAGATTAAAACCTGGAACTCTCCTATGATATACAACAAAGGCAGAATTACAAAAGCCCAAAACTTTACCTTCCCCAATCTATAAGAGTGCGTACGAAGGACCGTTACTGTTGCAAACCACGTTACCACGTATGCTATAATAAAAGAGACGGAGTAAAATTGTCTAAGTGTATCATTAAGACCAGAAAATGTTGCAGTCAATATACCAATATGCCATCCTATGTCATTTGGTTGGGTTAGCAATACACTTACTATAAAAATTATAGTAAATATTGAATTCAGCAGAATCGAAAACGTAGCAAAACCAAATAGCAAAGAAACATAACTTCGACCACTATGTATCCACCTTATGAACCGCTCAGACAAAATTGCAAGATTGAAGACACCTGATATGTAACTTATACTTACTATACCAATTATGAGACTGGTTTTATAAGATAAGTCATTTAAAATTTGAAACAGTACGAGAACTAACAATCCGCTTAAGATGAACTGAACTATTGCAATAATTTGGAAGACCACCTTCAGTGTGTGCTGGCTGGTTTTGAACAGTCCTTTTAGTCGCATTCTAATATTAACTAATATAAAGATATGACACAATGAAAAAATGATTATACCAGTTCCAAAAAGAAGAATGTTGAACTGAAGAGATTGAGGTCCTGGATAGAGAAAAATGTAAAGACGAGCAGCAGTTGTTTCCAGGACTAGTGTGACAATTGAGACAACTATGAGGATGAACATAGTCGCATCAGAATCAGACTTGACCGTCCACACCCTAGATGTCATCGTATAGGAACAGTGTAACTCGACACACTTTGATAAACTATTGTGCCTAGTTAGACCAAAAATTGTCCAAGAATCAGTTAATTTGATTATATAATTATTTAAGGAACCTATCTCACTCTAATTTGACCAATCGTGGGAATTCTTTATACTAAACTGAGAGGATTATCAAGTACAGTAATGATTATTCTACTAGTTCATCTAGGTAGTCAACTGGTTCTAGCTGATGAACTAAATCCGGGCTTAAGAGACCAGTGCTATTGGTGACGTGTAGGCCCGAATGATATGACTGGATATTTATCTAGTGAAGCCTCAATCTAATAGCCCTGGAACATCACAATAGCTATTGTTACCAAATTGTCCGTCTGTTTGTTATTAATCCTGTATCCCTGTATAACTCATTGTTTCCATCTTTTAGAGTTTTGTTGGCCAACCATCAACTACATGCCAGGTTTCAATCATTTTTCCATTTTGAATTCGGTATATACTTATTCCTCTGTAATTAAATTTCTTCCTAGTTTGTTGAGTGTGAGCATATGTTACTTTTGGTGTGCATGTTCCTTTCCAATAGGCACCCACAAGGTCTGGATAATTTGGTGATGCAATCAATTCTTCAATGACATAACTGACGTCATCCAATTTATCTAACGAATTCCTGAGGTCATTCTTTGCTCCCCCAACTCCCAATCCTGGAGCGCTCATATAGGCAGACTGGCCGTGATCTATGTAATCGGGAGAAATTATTTCATCAAATATCGTTTCGTTTTTGTTATTGTATGCTTCAAAATAGCGTTGAATAATTCCCTTATTGATTTCCACTTGTGAGATTGATTCGTTAGTATCCATATTATAATACGTTATACTTTGGTATTTGTGGATTTCTTAGCCACTCAGACAACTTCCTCTAAGGAGACACATAAAAATGGGAAAGGTCATAAAAGAAAAATAAAAAAACAAACTGTCCTCGGCCGTAGCAGTTCCTTTTGACGCAACAGTATAGCAGGTCCAAGAACTATGTCAAATTTGGTTCACAAACCACCGGCCCCAATGAATTCTTTGCTAATTCTCAAATTACTATGCTTACTCTTCTGTCTTAGCATATGGGTCTTCTTTAATACTATGTAAGAGGAAGAATAATAATACATGAGAGCAGCTGTTTTTGAAAGACAAGGTCTAGATAATTTAAACGTAATAGAAGATGTACAACAACCAACGATAGCTGATTACGATGTATTAATAAAACTAAGGGCTGCAGGCGTGAATCCTATAGACTATCTCACGGTATCTAATATCCCAGGAATTAAACCATTACCACATATCCCAGGAGTTGAAGTAACTGGAGTAATAGAAAATAGTAGTAGCCCTAATAAATCAGTCACCCTGCCTTATCCAGTCTTAATATCTTTCAATCCGCCGGTTGTTTGTCCAACTTCGATGATATAACCATCAGGGTCACGCATATAGCAGCGAATTTCGAGACCATGGTCCTTTGGCTCTGTAATGAATTTGGCTCCTCTTCTTTGCCATTCATTGTAAGAGCTCCAAATGTCTGCGACACGAATATTTAGGAAACTACTGAATTCATTAGGATCCAGGGGTGTATGAAGTGTTATAGATGGTTTGTCATCTGTAGGGCCTCCACCTACGTTCAAGACAATCCAACTGTTGGCAATTTGGATGATGGTAGGTTTACCACTGCGAATAAGTTTTCCTCCAAAAATATGAAGATAAAAATCTGCTGATCGTTTAACATTTGTCACGGTCAGAAAGTGTGCTAAAATAAAATCTTCTTTGGGTGTGTATTCATATTCTTCTCTTTTGATCATGTTCATGCTTTTTGTTCTTACCTTGCGAATAAATATAGCTCTTTTGATATTTGTACTATCTTTTGTACATCTTTTCCTTCAGGTAAGAAGTGATAAATAAATGCTACTTACTCAACTCCTATTTCCCTTAATTTTGCAAGTCTCTTCCGATGTCGTCTATTGTTCCAATAAAAGTAGAATGTGTCTGGTCTTCATCCTTTTTTCCATCACTATCCTTGTTGCTATGCGATACTATTCCTGGAGATATTATGACTATAATTTTATATTTATCAGGATTTTTGTCCGATTGAATTGCCTCGTCTCTTAACATCTCTATACTATGTTCTATTTGCTGTATCCATGCTCTAGCTGTTATAGCCTATCGTTCAGTATCATAATTAAAAATTCTTAGACACTGATGAGCTCGTGATTTATGATCAATGAAAAAGTGATTAATGATAAGAAGATGATAGAACACATGAAATCCGTTATAGCAAAATACTATGAGGAGACGTTTGTGAAAAACGTATCAGTACATGAAAGAGATCCTAAGTTTTATCAGGAATTTACAAAACTATATAGAACAATCAAGAAATAGTTTTTGAAATTCGGTCTATCTACCACGCTAGTCAGCCCTTGGTTTATAAGAATAACAGAAGGATTTTCAAACAAAAGAAAAAATTACCATGAGTACGTTTGTTTATTTGTATACAAACGTATTGTTTTGGAGTAATGCCTGTACTGTAGGATCAATTCTCCCAGACTGAGCCATGGTAAAGCAATGGGTTGACATGAACTGCTGCGCTCCGCCAAGCCTGTTTTCCCATTTAGGCAACATGGAATTTACACAGTTTTCGCCTACTGCATCAATGTATTTAGAGAAAATCAGCCATGGGTTAGGTTGTCCTCCTCCTACCTGCTTTGCAATCTCACCAAATGAGACTTGTTGGTTTGCCTGAGCAGCTGCCTTTTCCAAGTCGGATACAAATTCTCTCTGTACTATTGCATCGTTTCTTGTTCCTAGTCTGGTAAGATGGCCACCAACCAATGTGTCAAAGTCATAGTTGTTTAACGCTATATCATGGGCTTTGATAAACCCTGCAGTATCTTTAGCTATTGCCAAGTACGGAAATGGAACCCATCCTGGAAATATAACATCAACTAGCATTAGCACCTTTTGCTTTGGAGCATAGATGAATATATTTCCAGGCGAATGATTGACGCCATAATAGTCTAACTTTAGACTTTGATTCCCTATCTGCAAAGTATGGTTCTTGATAAAAGTAACAGTAGGAATTGGTGGTACCATGGAAGCATTTTTGGCTACACTTTTCGCACGTTGCAGCTCAGCTGCAATTTCTTGTTGAGCTATAATAGTAGCATTCTTCGGGAATATCCCTGCTGCGCCGATATGATCTATATGAGCATGGCTGTAAATTACATATGTAACTGGCTTGGTTGTCACTTCTGCTATAGCTTTGAGATAATTATTGCCAATGGTTGCAGGAGCATCAACTGCTACAACGCCTTTGGCAGTTACCATAAACATTGTCTGGTATGCTCCATCAGTTAGCCAATAAAGACCATCTCCAATTTGTTGGACTAGGTATCCTTTTGCAGGTATTGGAGGTCCTTTCGCTGCTTCAGGTAGTTGGATTGTAGCATTAATAGCACTACTATTATCAGACTGCTTTATCGCTTGAGATGCGAATTTAAGATAGGCTGTCTCTTCATCTTCATTGTTTTCCACTTCAGCAGTTACGGCTTTTATGGGCTGTATTGAATTGTTAATAGTGCTAAATGATGATACAAACAAAATCACTAAAACCGTTCCTATCATCCACAGCTTTTTTGTCTTTTGTATACTAATCATATAGATATTCAGCTCTTTTCTGTATACCTTTTTTCCACTCACAAAATGTATTCTGAGCTTTCTTTACTTTTTAATTTATCGGTTCTTTAGTCACTATTTTGTATGTATTAATTACTTCTTCTGTTGCAGGATTTATTGTCTTTAATTCTCTTGCTGTTGCTGTTGCTGAAGAAACTCCTCCGGTCATGGATTTATTACACCTCTTCCAACAATTTTACCATCTTTTAGCATTTGCAGGGCTTCTCCAGCTTGATTTAGTTTGAATCTCTTTGAAACTACTTGTTTAATTACACCTCGTTTGGCTAATGATACAAGTTCTACCATATCCTCAAGGCTACCTGTATATGATCCGATTATCTTATATGCTCTTATAGGCATAGGTTAGTTTAGAAATTCTTCAATTATTGAAACAGCCAAGTCAGGGATTTTACTATGTTCCATTCCCGTGGTTACTTCACCGATATATGCCCCGTGTATTCCAGGAAGTATTGAAAGTCGTGCATGCGGTAACAGTCGAAACATTTCAACTGCATGTTCAGGACGAACAACATCTTCATCGCCAATTATGATAAGTGCAGGTACATTAATAGAATGAATATCTTGTGCTTTCCAATCCTTAAACTCAACCATTCTTTTTTTATCCTTCTCATACATTTTAGACAAGTCATTGGAATCAGGTGCGACTTTTTTGTAAGCATCTTTCAATAGTTGTGGCATGTCTTTTAATGTTGAATGATTCAAAGATTCCCAAAGATGAGGATACATTCCGTCTCTTTTAAAAAATGCTGAACCCAAAATTATTTTTCGCACTAAATTCGGATACCGAATTGCAATTTGCATTGTTGTGTTTCCACCATTGCTAAAACCAAAAAAGTCGGCATTTTCAATTTTCAAATATTTCAGAAGCGCTGCAACGTCGTCCGCATCTTGTTCAAAAGTTTCTGGTCTGTTTATATCAGGTGTGTGACCATGTCCCTGCAATTCAACTGCAATAACTTGTCTATCTTTTGCAAAGGAATGAAGGACTCGTCCAAATGAGGTTTGGATTGTAGAGCCTCCGCCATGAATTAAAACCAATGGTGCTCCTTTGCCAAGTATTTCATAATACATTTTGAGTCCGTTGACCGAAGCATACCCGCTGCTACTGTCTTGCATTACTTCTGGTTACGGTTGATGGTATATTTTGCTTTTATTTCCATTCCCACTCTTTATTCACAAAATTACCCTGCTTATCAAGTTCAACTTTAAAGATGCCAACTTGATTATCAAGAAACGCCAACTTGCCAGTCGAATTCGTATCGTATACTGAAGCGCCAATAAAGATTGGTTTACCGCTCTCAAGTCTTCCTATTGCCAAGAATGTGTAATTGGCTGATTCAGTTCCATCCTTCGTTTTTATTACCGCTTCCCCTTGATTGTATGTTACATTATTACCTCTAGATATGCTCACAAAATTTCCGACTGTTGTAACGTCAATGTTGTCATTCATTGTTCCATTAGACGAATACGAAACTTCCATTTTATTTACGCCTAGTGGTTTTTGACCAGTAATCTTACCTTTTTCTTCGAAGAATACTTTTCCTAATGACTGTGCATATATATCAACAACAGTAATACTTCCTATTGCAACAACAATTAATATAGTAATAGATATAGCTCCAGTTGGAGTCAATAATTTATTACTATACATGTTTGCAAAATTGTAGAAAGTGTGTAGATTTAAGCCTTACTAATTCAATTACCACCTTCTTACCAACTAAAGGAAGGGTTACAAGACTCTAAAATCAGAACCGGGAAAAGATGGCGGAGTCGATATCCTTGCAGGATTAGGCCAATTAGGATTTAAACAACCTAGTATTTGTGTACAAGTTAAATCTTCACCTTCACCTTCACCTGTTTATCTGAGAATACTAAGAGAATTAAAAGGTGTAATGCAAAATGTAAGTGCTACTCAAGGGCTTTTAAGGTTAAGACTACAAAAAGTATAATAAACCATTTTACTACGCTAACGAAAAAATACAATTTCACCAGTAGCATACTCAGCTAGAAAATAGCCTTGCTTGCACTTGTTGATTGTTACTCGTGGCTACGATTTTCTTCAGATCCTAGAATGTCACTACTGTTACTAACTGTTGTACTCCTCAACTGCAGTAACTCCATCATCAGAATTAGAGCAGCAGTAGTTTATACAGTTAAGTAGAAGGGCAACATTTAACAGCACGCTCCTAGGTATTTGATTATCCAATGTCAAATGAAGTCGATAGTTTAGATGTAGTAATTATTGGAGGGGGGCTTGCAGGTCTTACAACCGCCGCCCTGCTTGCCCGTTCTGGAAAGTCAGTGACGTTATATGAACGATCATCTAAAGAAATAGGAGGTCGTGCAAGGACTACAGAAGTAGATGGTTTTTACTTTAATCAGGGACCGCACGCTCTATTTCTCACTGACGTAGGTGACTCAATTTTAAAAGAGATAGGCATCACTTTTACTGGAGGCATTCCTGGAGCGGGGAAGGCTTATTTAATAAACGGTGGCAGGAAACGTGAAGTCCCGGGCGATTATGGTAGTTGGCTATCTTCTGTGAAGAGCGATGGCAGTTTAGTGGAGTCAGATGAGAGTCAGTTTTTTAATTCACCTACCAAAATTGATTTTTCACAATTAGAAGGTGTTACTGTTCAGGAATGGTTAGACAAGAATATTCATGACGAAAATCTTGCCGAAATAGTTAAGACAATTTTGAGACTAAATACTTACGCAAACGATCCAGATATTCAGAGCATAGGATCCGCACTTCGCCAAATCTATGTGGGTAGTCGACGTGGAGTCATGTATTTAGATGGAGGCTGGCAGACACTTGTAGACGGCCTCCTAAAGGTAATCAAAGATGCAAATGCAAGGATTGTCATGGGAGAAAAGGTAACGAGGGTAAAAAGAACAGATTCCTCTGGATGGCTAGTTTTACTGTCTGACAAAACCCAAGTATCAGCAAAGATAGTTGTAATAGCGGCAGGTCCAATGGATGCCTATGGCCTCTTCGATGACAAAGAGAGACCAGAGATACTGTCCAAGGCGGCAAAGGAAGCAAAACCCATACGCATGGTGTGTCTGGATGTTGCTCTTAGCAGTCTTCCGGACAAAGATGCATTGTTTGCCTTAGGAGTAGACCGTCCACTATATTTTTCGGTTCATTCCGCTTATGGAAAACTTGCTCCTGAGGGTGGGGCACTAATCCATGTCGCAAAATATCTTGGTACTTCAATTGAACCTAAACCAAGAGAGGATCAGCCGGAGTTAGAGGAGCTCCTAGATTTAATGCAGCCAGGTTGGAGACAGGTACTTGTCAAGAAGAGACCACTGCCCAGCATGGTGGTGTCTAATGCTCTTGTTACTGCTGCAACAGGGGGATTAGCTGGAAGACCTGATGCAAGGATTGCAGACAATTTGTACATAGTAGGAGACTGGGTAGGCGAGGAGGGATTATTGTCTAATGGGTCATTTGCAAGCGCAAAGAGCGCTGCCCAGCTAATTCTGAATGAGTGAATTATTTTTATCTTAATTAGGTTGGTTATATCTTTGGATTTATTCAGACTTATTACTACAAACTTGATACAATATCCAGTCTAGAATCCTTAGTTCACTATGCAATTTATCGGCTTCAATAATGAAATAGGTCTGATTTACTATGTCTATAAGTTCATTCATTTTATTCTCAATCAGATTGCAAATCTGAGCGTTAGGGTTTTTCATATTTTCTAGAACCCAATTTATTAGTTCAATCCTTTTTTAAGATCTCGTTTGTAGGTAGCCTCTTCGTGTTTTCTATCTTACTTATACTGCTCTCTTTTACTTGGATCTGGTTCAGCGTGTCTGGAAAGATTGACAATTAAATTTGGATTTGTGTTAAAATTTGAATGTGTACTCAATTCTAGCCTATCACCTCCTCTATGGTATTTCGTGAATTCACCCCATCACAACACCCGCTTTCTTGAAGCTCATTAGTACCATGCCATATGCCATACCACCGTCTACTTTTTCTTCTTTGACCTTTTTTATTAATGATTTTGCTTCTTCTTTCGAAAAGTTACCAGGTTTAATGCCTCTTTTAACAACGCCTTTTCGTTTAACATTTTATTGATAACAAGTAAGTTATAGATATCTACGATACTGCGTGTTTTAGCATTTTGTAGTTTAACCAATCTAAAATCTATCAATCTGCTCTTCTACAATTCTATCAACAATATGCATAATCGTATGCCAACATGATAATAATTCTTCAGGATCCATTATTAAGTACCTACAATACGATATAAGCATTCGAACCAACTAATTCAAATCAATCCAATGGTACGGCAGACTCGAATCAACAGTTGGCACAATTTACAATAGAGACTGATAAACAGTCATACCGATTAGGAGACATAGTTCTGATTGATGGGAATGTTAAAAATCCAATCGATGGTAAAACTATAAGACTAGACATTTATACTCCTGAGAGCGGTGGAAATCGGATGATCTTAGGATGATAAATCCATTCAAAGAATTTCTTGAATCTGTATTCTTTTTGTATTTTTTAGGGTATTCGTAGTCAACATACTGTTTTGGATAGCGGTAATCTTTACTACCAAGACGAGAGGCAAATCAATATAAAGATGATTTTACATTTCTTGCCAAGACAAGACAACGTCTTAAAAATATCTATGGGGGTGTAGGCCTATCTTTGAAAATAGAAGGAAATAAAGTTCAGCAAATGATAAACGATATCATACGTTCCTCCAAGATTTCAACTCTAATAGAACAGATAGAAGTTACTGATAAGACGTTCCTTTCAGAGGTATTAAAAGAAACAAAAAATAAAAAGGCTAGAACGGCGTTGGTAAAAAATAAAGTAAGACAGATTATCGAGGAAAAAGCCCATCTTAATCCAGTGTATTATGAGAAAATGAAGGAAAGACTGGAGGCTATAATAAGGGAGGAACGTGAAGAGAGAAAGGAGGATGCTGATTATTTCAACAGATATGAGGATATTCTTATGGATTTGTATGGGCAGGAGGAAGAGAGAAAGAAACTCGGATTTACAAACGCATTTGAATTTGCTGTTTATGAAACTTTGTTGAAAGAGGTTGACGATGCGAATATTTCAAAAGATATTACAAAAAAAGTATTTGAAGGAATTAAGGAAGAGATAACAAACATACCCGATTGGCAAAATAAATTAACATCACAAAAGAAACTGGAATCAACTATATATGATATCTTGAACGAAACAGGTAACAAAAAAATAGAAAATAATATTGATGACATTATAGAGCAGGTTATTGAGTTAGCAAAACGAAATTTAAGGTAAAATAGAGCGTAGAATATTATGACTTCAGTTTCGAATCAAAATTCTTCATTAGTAAATCTATATTCAAAAAAATCAGCAATCACATCAAAACATGAATACCTTCACGGTACAAGAAAAGTAGAATATTTTGTATTCAGAACCAGGAGAAGGAAAACCAGTGAAATTATTGTTGATTCAGATGAAATTGTGATTAGAGTACCTTATTCTAAACCACTAACAGAAATAGAATCACTGATGAAGGAAAAAATTAGTTGGATTTTAATGAAACAGAAGGAAATTTCAGACAGCGGAAAAAAAATTGAAATTTCAAAGCCTCTTTATAGTAAAGATTCAAGTTTACCCTATTTAGGAAAAAATCGCAAAATTCAAATTAAAATTCTGGATTCACAAAAAGAGAACGACAGAAAGGTAGAAAAAAATTCAGTGAAATACAAAAATGGAGTATTTGTCTTTAATATTCAACCAAGTATTCAGGGAAATCAAGAGTCTAACGAGGAAATAAAGATACTGTATGAAAATTGGCTTTACCATAAAGCAAAGATTATTTTTAAAGAAAAAGTTCACATATTGAGTAAAGTGATAGGTGTAAAAGCGAACAAGGTTGTAATCAAAAATTTAAAAAATAGATGGGCGAGCATAACAAAAAATAATGAAATTAATTTAAATATAAATTTAATAAAAGCCCCTCCAGAGATTATTGATTATATAATTATACACGAATTGTGTCATTTTAAGATAAAAGGACATTCATATAATTTCTGGAATTTGATAAGAGGATATGTTCCAGATTATCCTAAACTTATAGAATGGCTAGATATCAATGGAAAGAATTTACTGTCCTAACTGCAGATGCGTAAAAATTATCCTAATGCGATGGACTTCTAAGATAATTATTCTCAATCGAGTTCTACGTTAAAGAATCCCAACTTGCCAGGTATCATGATAGGTTTCTTAAATCTCTTGGAATTCTTAACCAAGAATCCATATTTATGGTCAGAATATTCTGTTCCTGCCAAGTGCTTATTTCTATCTTTTAGAAACAAATTTCTATTCTCGTAAAACTTTACATCATAAAGAATTGCCTTACCTATTATTGCTCCGGTAATAATCGAATTAGCATCTATGTGATTCCTTTCACAAGCTTTCTTGTCTATTTTCTTAGATGCATGTATGAGAAATTCCCCTCTAAATTTAGTATTCCAAGTTCGGAGTTCAATTGTTTTCCTACCAGATACCAATAGTTCCGCATGAGGTTGCTTGATTGAAAGACACTTCATTTTATCATCATAATAGGTCAACCGAATTATAGCAATATCGATTCATTCAACTGCACTTCTTTGACATTGTTGTGCCATTTTTTATGAAATTCTTCATGCTCAGTGTGTACTGGTACAAGGACTTTTGAATCACTGCCCTCAATTATCTTCTTGATTTGGTCACCGGAGCCGTGACCAGAAACATGAATGTGATTCCAATCTTCCTCTTTTTTTATCAAACCAAAGTGCAAAAGCCATCTTTTTACTCTTTCTTGGTCAAGTCTCATATCATCATCAAATGGTTCAGTTGAAGACCTAATGTAGACTGAATCCTCTTTTGGTCTTACATCTATGAGTTCTTGTAGTTGAAAGTCGCTGCAATAAAACACCATTTCATTATGATGAGATGAAACATCTCTATGGTCTATGGAATTCTCATAATCGAGAAATTCATCGGCCCAATTATCATAATCTCCGAGCAGAATCTTTTGGGTCCAGAAATTGACATCTTTATCTATCAATCCCCATGACTTTCTTGGTTTGTATATCTTTATTACATTATCATTGGGGCTAGGATATACGCCCTTGAGGAATTCTGATTGATTGAACAGCTTTAGTATGTACGCCTGTTTTAAATCTATTACGAGATTGCGTCCACCTTCTTTGCAAGCAAGATAAAAGGACAGCATTCTATCAAGGTCTCGTGTTGGGTAGGTGCATATTACCAAGTTCTTGGTGTTCTGTATGATAGTTCTAACATTATTCTCCACATCTAATTCGGTTTGGGAAAATTCTTCAGCAATACGAGTTCCCTCACATAGTAATACATCTATATCCGAATTACTACACTTTTCTATAAAATCCTTAGTAGTTGATTCTCTCCTCCCGTGGAAACGAATGTCCCCCGTATAGCCAATAGAACCCTTTGACGTATGAAAAATAAATCCACATACACCTGGAAGTGAATGGTCTACATAAATTGGCTCTACTTCTATAGAATCAATTGAAAATTTCTTAAGCTCTGTAAATGTTTTAATTTTTCTTGGAAGCTTGTTGTCGCTCGCTCTACATCTTGAGACTTCCCCATTGCTCTTTCGGTTTAACTTAAAGTTCTCTTTATAGGTAATATACTCTTCTGCGGACCCCGTATCCTGAAATGCCTGCATGATTAGCTTCGTTGCCTCAGAACAATAAATTGGTATTTCTGGTCTCAGATAATGAATATATGCAGCATGGTCCACGTGGGCATGAGTTAGTATCACAGCGTCTATTTCTGTATCCTCATTTCCATCAAAGCCCATATGTTTGGCATAATCTCTTCTGTACAGTCCTTTCAGTTTAGGCAATAATCCAAATTCAAATAAATCTCCCATTCCGTTACAAGTTCTGGGATTTACAAACTCTGCAAAATATTGATTAGCCTTTCCCATTTGCATACCGAAATCTAAGAATATCTTCGTTCCTTTGTCTTCTATAAGGAACTTGTTTCCCCCAATTTCGTGAATGCCCCCGTAAAAAGTTATTCTGGTGGACAATAGGTATGTAATATCCAGCTTCTTATTAGACATTTTTTATGTTGACAAGTAATGAAGGAAGAACTATTTCTCATGATGTTTCCCAACCAGGACGAAAAAACCAATTGGTTAGTAGAAGTGAATTAAACGATAATGATTTAAAAACACCTTTCGGGGACCTGGGTCTACTCGCAATTACTGGAGGGAAAATACTCTTGAAGCAAGATAAAAAATTTAAGTCAAGTCAAGGTATGCAGCTTATCAGAAAATCCCACTTTAGCGCCAATATCGTTGCCTTCTGGGCCCATGTTAGACATGGATTCGCATACTTGTACAATAAAATCGAAATATAAAAGCTGCCAGTCATACCCTTAGCCACTTTAAAATGTATAATAAAAAATCATCAACCAAAATAATAATGCTTCAATTATCATAGCTATATAATATTAGCTAGGAGAACGATACTAACTAAATAGAATGCAAAATAAATTCCATAACCACCCATCGCATGTAAAATGGTCAATCCGTGGCTACTGAGGTTTTGTGTAATCATTAGTTTACCTTTGAAAACTGGAGACAATTCTATTTCTTTTGCCCTGTTACGAGCTTTTACAAGAAGTAGATAATGGAGTATGTCTAGACACAATATGGCCGTAAGATATATCAAACCTGCTATTATGATAGCAATACCAATGGAGGCATCATTGAATCTTGCTTGAACTATGTTATTACTTATAAGAAAACCAACCGCTTGAATTGCCGAGAATATTGATAGTCCCTGTACTCTAGTACGCATCACGATATCATCAAAGAATTCTATTTTCGACTTGGCCATTTTCCAATCCTCTAATAATAAATACTCATCTTTCGTAAGAGGTGCATTATCCATGGACTCTCAAGGTAATATCAGATAATTTAATAATATAGGTTTGGAGTCAAAAAATAGAACCAAAGTTCTCGCTGAGTAGAAGTAATCTTAAATGAAATTCAAATACCTTTTAAATACATATCTATATTGGTGCCTATGGTTGAAACTAAAAAAGTTACACTTAGCATGGACATAGAAATTGAGATTCCTAAGGATATTGTACTGGATAAGAAACGAATGAAAAAAGTACAGGAAGGCATTTTAAAAGTTATCTCCAAGGGTCCTTATGTGAAAGTCCATTGCAATAATGCTTTTCAACTATCATCCTATGGAGTAGAACGAAAAGCTGCGAGATTCTGCCTTATTCTTTGTAACTCTTCGAAGAATTTATCCAAGCTTCTAGAAATTTTATCCGATGTTTCTTCACTATAAACGGAAAGTGTTCTCTCAAATTGGTTGACAAAATCAGAAATATTGATTACTTCGCTGTTTGAATGGTTAATATCAAGTATGTCTCTGTAGGTCGCATTTAATTCTACCCTGGTTTCGTTATTTCGGGAGTAAGGTACGCTGCTTTCCGTTTCGGTTTCAGATATTGGGATAAAGAAATCCTGAAACCCATTAGGCTTCAGCAGAGGTTGCGTCCATGTTCTTGTCACGGTATTTTGTCCCACAACTGTAAAATTTACTCTAACCATTCATATGTATATGACCCTTTATCCTTGGTAAAAATTCCATTTTGGCGGCTCTCTCCATTATCTGAACTGTTTTCATAGTTTGGATAGCGTAAAAGCCAGTAAGGCCCGCCAATACTGCGGTTACAATAACTAAAATGTCTGCTGCATATATCCCAAACAGTTGAAGAATCAAGGCATTTAACATGCCATACGTTATAGTTATTTGATATTTCAGTTTATTGTGTAAATCATTAACTCAAATTAATCATGAATTTTTCAATCAACATATGAAGAACGATATATACCAATCAGTGGAAGAGAGATTTCCACTTTGAAGGCTGGCACCATCTGCAGGGACTGACTAATCTGAATTGGCCGTTTTACTATTCTGGAAGTTTGAA
>Ga0193701_1000121_pt1 | contig 17380 bp, 31 predicted proteins | sample U3s2metaG_FD_143055 | JGI IMG/M metagenome (GOLD analysis project Ga0193701, IMG submission 143055) | Soil microbial communities from a riparian zone of the East river system, Colorado, United States - U3s2 | ecosystem: Environmental > Terrestrial > Soil > Riparian zone | place: USA: East River...
TACGCCAATCATGTGCTACTTCGGAATACCAAGCCTTCTGGAATCCCTCCCAGAATAATTTAAGCCTACGCCACGTCCTAATTTGACGTTCGCGCACAGCTACATCTTCCTTATCAAAGTGGTCAACCACTTCTTTAAGGGCAGATTTAATTTCTTCTGAGAGTTCTCTAGCCATTATTAGTTATCGAAACATCGGAGACATTTGAGGACGCTGCATATTCTGATATCTATTCCATATTCCCCCACCCATCTGGTTATCATTCATAACATTTCCAGTTTCAATCTGGGGACGTGGGAATCCACCCATTCCACCAAAATTCATTCCACCAGTAACACCAGTATTACCACCTGTATCTCTACCAAATTGGAAATCTGGTAATGCAGATGGACCCTGAACAAAGGGCATAGTAGGAGGTTGTCCTCCCATTCCATTCATGGGACCAGGATTAGGTAATCCGGAAGGCATCATTCCAGAATTAGGAGTAGTTTGGCGATTAGGCATAACAGCAGGACGATTTATTCTGCCCTGATTAATTCCTGCTGATAGTCTAGAGGTTTGACCCATTGGTCCACCCATAGATTGACCAGCAGCATTAGTAGCGCCTAACATGCGTTGCATAAAACTAGGGTCAGGGCCGAGATTCATCGGCATTACTTGATTCCCTTCTTTTTCCGGAATTCTTTTGATGGACCAGTATCAATGCTACTTTTATAAGTGCCACCATGCTTTCCTTCGTTACGTTTTTCTGACAGCATGATAGCGACAGCTTGCTTTCGATTTTTAACTTGGGGTCCATTTTTTGAACCTGAGCGTAGATTACCTTTACCGAACTTATGCATCACTTCATTTGATGGCATCTTATCACCGTTTTATTGATGAAGGACCAACGTCAATTTGTTTTCTAGGACGAGACAACTGAATATCTCTAGTCCCCAAAATTGGTTCTACTGGATAGGGCTGAGTCATAGCCCTATTGCGTTCTGTTTGAAATGCTTCCATTTCATGAGGACGCCATACATAGGGATTATTCATGGGACTATTCTGATTTATTCCAGCGGGAACAGTTACATCTGATTTGAATAGATTAGCCGCTGTTTTCCACCAAGGAGTATTTTGAGCCTGACGACTATGAGTCAGTTCATGTGCAACAGTATTTTCTAATTCATCCTGTGACTGACCCTGCATAGCAGCAGGATTATAAGTAATATTTCCAGTAAAAGGATTAGTAGTTGCCATCGAACCCTTAGGAGCAAATAGTCGGGATAATATTGAGGAATCAGACGGAGACATAGTTACTGGTTTTACATCAGGCATCTCACCAAGAACCTTGGCTAATGCCCTTTGCATACTATCATCAAGCGTTGGATTGCTGTTCTCTTGCTTTTTCGGCAACGCCCAACTCTTTTTCTAATTCTGAAACATCTATCTTTTCTGAATCCGATTTAGGTGCATTACGTAATGCGCGGGCCTTCTCTCTATCTTCCTTTTCTAACATTTGCTGACGAACATGCCACGGAATAGTACGTGGCCTCGCAGCTACTAGTTCAGGTGCAGTAGTTCTCTCTGGTTCTTTTTCAGGAGTAGCTAGTATTCTATCAAGCAATAGTTTCTTTTCATAGTTTGCAATCTCAAGTTGATTCCTGAGAGTTTCACAGGATTGACAAACTTCTTCTTGCTTAACTTCTCTAGTCAGTTCAAACTTTTTAGCTTTGAACTCTGTTCTAATTTCAAGCCACTGTTGATACCAATCTAGTAATATCATAATTACCTTCTAGCCGAACGATGAAATCTACTTACCACTTGCATTTTCTGAGTAGCTTCTACACTTCGCATATTACGGTAGTATGCGGTCCAGTCACCATAGTTCTTGAGAGCAGTAGTAATAGCTTCTTGCTTTTGAATTCTCTCAAACTCTCTACCTGCTTCATCAAAGTAGCGTTCAGCAGAATCAACAGCATAGCGGATATCATCATAAGGGTCATCTCCGTCGAATTCCGCTACGTCTTCAGCAGCTTTACCATCTCTAGTCTTCTTGTCATACGAACAAGCTTTAATAGAATCAATCATTAATGGACAGCAGTTAGGATGATTCTCATGAGTCTGTTCCTCGCAACAGAAAATTTGAAGCTTAGGAATATTAGTTTCTTCTTCGGGAGGGTCAAACAAAGCTAGATAAGCCTTGTAATCAATCATCCCTTTATTACGAAGTAACCACATTGCGTATTCTTCTGAATACACTGGAAGTTCTTCTTGTGGAATATAAGGCTTCTGCTTCCACCGAAGATATTCATGTAACAATATTTTTCCTGCTACTCGGCTACCTGGAGAATTGTTTGACAATTCAATAGGTCTTCCAAGAGCATTCTCAATTTGCTGTTGAATAGTATGTTCCTGTCCACGGTCTTGACCAGCAGACTTACAGAACTTAATTACTTTAGGATTCTCTCTATCAATTGGGTCTTTAATATAAGGTGCCCATTCTTCAATCTTAGTCTTGAGCCAGTAAAGTTCTCTATACAAATACAGTCGCTTCTGTGGACTGATTGCATAGAATCCAATGTATGTCATAGCCGCGAAACCCCAATCACCAATGACCATCTTAGGCCACCATGAAGGAATCTCAAACGGTGCTACTCTATGTATTGCATTTGCTGGTTCATCAGGATATTGTTTATCCCGGAACTCATCAAATACTTGACCTTGATAAGCATCCCAATCACCAAACTTACGAGCCTTACGCTCAGCCTCGTTTGGAATACCGTCAAGTCGTGTAGTGTATTCCTTATCAGCATGTGGATTATCAGCAACAGTAGAGTGAATGTAAATACGTTTTACACCACCCTTACCAATAATAATCCTCCCACCCTCAGGATAAGGAGCTACAAATCTTTTCTTTACAAAAGTATGACCAATACCCCCTGGCATACCCGCCGCACGGATAATAGCCGGAAGTTTTGGGTCAGAGGTTCTAACGCGAGTAAAACCAATATGGAGGTAGATATACTCAGTGAAAGTAGTAAGTTCATCAGGAGTATATAAATTAATTTCCATTGAATCGAATTTATGTACATCATCTTCTTCCTCACAGTGTGCTAAAAATATTAAAGCACCAGAACGATTTCCGGTTCCACCTAGTTCGTCTGGACGTGGAAATGTCCAGCACATATCAGTTTTATTAAATACTGCACCGAACTTAGGATAAATCTCGCGACTGCGTGGGAGAATTTCATTCTTTAATTCAGGATATGTCCTACGCTGAAATACCTGTTTGAATCTAGGATTCTCGTGCCAACGATTAATTAGTCCATAAACCAATAGAACATCGCTTTTACCGGAAGCGTTACCACCTCCGTAGAATCCCTCAAAGATTGAGTTTGGAAGTGATAGGAATTGTTCTTGCTTCCTATTAGGTTTCCAAACACCCTTATCAAATGCCATTACTGTATTTTTGACTTCTGGGTTTATGCAACTTAATTTAGTTCCAAGTAAGAATGGGACTGCTGCAAATCTTTGTAGGAGTTCTCGTCTAGTAAGCATAATAGCCTCATAAATTAATTCAACAAAGTTAGAGTCCACACCTCGCGGTTATAGTAATAATATTATTTAATTGAGTTTGGCCTAATATCTTGAAGCCAGAAATAATTAGTTGATTAGTAACAGTTTTTAGCCTAATCCTATTAGTCGTTTCCGACAGCACAAACCCTAAGGGGTAATTTTTAGACCCGTAGGTGCAACTGCCGGCGAGATAAAAGGGACACCTTTTGCACTCTCCAATCCAGTTGGAGAATCAGCAGCAGTAAGTTCAACTTTAGTTCCAGTGACTACTGATACTGTTACAGGTGCTGAACAGAGAACTGTAGGTGCTACGCCTGTGCAAGTAACTGACGTCAATATAACTGGCGCATTAGTTGTAGGGGAACCCGCCGGAGTTACATAAAGTCTATATGTAAATCCCTGTGCTTGAATGGCTGACGCTACATTGGATTCATTCCATTGTGCAGTTTGGGCTAGAACAATAGTTGAAAATAGTGATAAACAGATTGTGATACAAAACGTTTTCTTCATAAAACTCCAATTAATCACAAGACCCCAATCAAAGCGTCAAAATAAGGAATTAATTTAGAATTAATTCCCAACTCTCCTCGTTCTCGAATTAATACAGCTTTAGCGGCTGCTTGCCAACCATTCTGTATGTTATCAACTGCTGTACGAGCAGCAAATAGAATTCTTTGTGCATTGTCACACAATGTCTCATCTAACCATTGTGTGGTACATCCAACTTCAATTCCATATCCGGCATCGTTAATAATTATAATTACCTGTTCCTTTGTTAAAGAATGGTTTAGTTTACAAGCTGTTAATAGAGTAATACAAATAATTATAATAATTTTCTTCATTAATGAATGACCTACATTCCCTTCAAGAGAATGGGACCGGGCGCTGCTGATGTGCAACGCAGAAATCCACCCGCCAATTCTGCTTGACCATTTACTAGTGTTACAGCAACACTAACGGCAAATGATACATCAGTAGATTGAAAGAATGTTGGCGCCGCGTCTTGAGTAAATAGTAGAACTCTTTTTGAAGGTAGTGCATAAATAGTATTCTGAGTAATAGCTTGTGGATATCCGATTGAGAGAAGTTGTGTTGGCATCTACAATCTACCTAATGAATGGTGTCCGAATAGAACGTAAAGAAGGACAATTAGAACTACCAGTCCTAGTAATCCTGATGGTCCAGTTCCCCAATCATTTCGATAACCATAATATGGTCCACCAAATAGGAAGACCAACAGAACAACTACAATGAGTAGAGTTAGGGGGTCCATTAAACCTTCCTATCGTCCTTAGTTCCTTTGGACGTAATAACCGATTGAGCTAAAAGTGCAGCGGTCTTATCTTTATCAATTATAACAGTTCGTAAGATTTCATTCTCTCTAGTTAGACTCGCAATTTGTTCAACATATTTAGTTTCTTTACTATTGACATGGCCTTCGATTGTAGCGGTCTTCTGTCCAATAATATCTAATTTATTTGTATTATCTTGTATTTTAGAAGTATTTTTCCACGCATTAATAATATTTACAATGATAGTGCCCATCGCTGCGATGATTAATAGAAATTCAGGTGCAGAATAATGCATCGCAGATTATTCCTATTATTAGATGAATGTTGCCACAACCGGATGATGGTCAGATGGAAAAACACCATTAATACTAGTATCAGGAACTGAGCAGGATGATGTTCGCCATCCTAAACTCCATATATAATCGATTCGATGTGAACCATGAGTAATTCCATTTGCGATAAATGAAGTAGCTGTTCCTAATTTAATTGCTTCAGTCCACGCGTCTTTATATAAAATAGGCCAAGGTGCCATCTCAACAGAAGTTGGCACCGCATTAAAATCTCCTCCTACAATAACTTTAAGAGCAATAGTTCTATCAAGTTCGATTAGGAATTTTGCTAATTCAGCATTACGCTTATTAGGACTAGATGGGTCAGGGTGGGTCACAGCTAATACTGTTCCACTACCCTGTTGAAATACGTGTAAACCTGGTCTACCACCTAAATCTTTTCGACCTACACTTAAGTGTGGTTCTTTACTTAGAATGGCAACTCCAATTCCTAGTGATTTACTTCCACCATTTAATTGACAGAATGAAGCATACCAAAGAGTTCCCTGCGCATTCTGAAGGGCATTACGATGTAATTCTAGTTGGTCAACATTTCCATAACCATCATTTTGTTCTAGTTCTTCTAGAAAAATAATATCTGGATTTAATTTAACTATAGTAGCAGTAATCGCTTGGATATTTAATTTAGACCCATCAGAAGGCATTCCGCCATGATGAGTATTCCACTGTAATACACGCATCAAATCACTCCCCAATTCAATGAAGTCTATTCCTTCGCATATACTATATCGAATGAATCTTCTTTTCGCTGTTGAGGGGAATAGAAAACAAAGGTAGGACCATTATTAACATTAGTTGGATTTTTAGATGAATCAGGTTCCATAGTTCGCACTACAGCAGACATATCTTTAGCGATACCAGCTAATTCCTTAGCATTGGTCGCCTCAAGTTTATCTTCTGTAATATGCTTGATTGCTTTGCGCAGAGTATTAAGGGCTTTGCCAGTGATTTTGCCCCTAATATCTTTTAGGTGAGGTTCGTTGGGCCTTTCATCAATAGTCGCTGTAGATGTTGCACCCACAGTATATGCACTGACTGATGATGGTTTTAGTCCAAAACTATTAGCTAAGTCTATTGCAGCAGCACGTCCATTCAGGATGGCTTCCTCGCCAATTACTTTCCGTAATGCATTAGGGACTTCAACACTCCCGTTACCCCTGCCTTTATTAGGAGAATCTATTACTTGTCCACTAATTACCGGAGGGATAATATCGATAGGTTTCACACCCCCATTAGGGTGAGATTTCTTCGCAGAATTGAGTTCTGAAAAGAAATCAGAATCCGATACTATTCCCATAGGCATGTTAATTCTCCTAACTAATAATTAATGAAAGTTAGTTAGCCTTCGCAGCCAACAATTCACGCTGTGCATTCATCAGATTCTGATGTGCAGCATGCGCAGCTTCATTAGCTTTAGTCAGAACATTCTGTAAATCAGAACATTTCTTTTCGAGAGATTCGACAGTATTCTCTTTGATACTAGATGGGATAGGTGGAACTGATTTAGTAGTAATCGGAGAAGTTGATTGTCCCTGATTAGGAACTGATGGAACTGATGTAGTAGCTGAATCGGTCAAGTGAATGTCTCCTATCTGATGATATCCTCTAATGAAAGTAATTAAAATTAATTATGAGATAGTGAATGTGAGTGTGGTTCCGGCGACAACGCAGGTAATAGTAGTAACACCAGTCAAATCGAATTCTTTCTCAGGAGGACTATTTGTGTCTCCGCCAGTGAAGACTTGAACAATTCGGCGGTCAGGAAGGAATAGAATTCCACCTGCGCCATTGATGGCTAGTGCTGTAGCCTGTAATCCTGGTCCAGACTTCGCAGTTACTGTTGCATTGACTGGCATTCATTTACTCCTAACACACAACATTAAAAGTTGGACTGAAATAATGGAAGTGAAAGTTTCAGTCCAGACTATCGACCCTCCGAGTATGGCACATGAAAGACTGAAAGTCAAGTCTATGATAATTCATAATATTATTCTTCAAAATAAAAGTTATTTTTTCCTAAAAAAATTTCATTAGAGTGGGACTCCTAAATATTTCAGACAATGAGGGAAATTTTTCTTGAGAAAAACACACGATTGTAATGGGCGCGCAAAAGTGTGCACATATGGTACCTACTGTGCAGGGGTATGCAGGGGTGTGTAGTGCCTTAGTGTGCAACCCTGTATAATTCTGTAACTTTATGGTGCAAAGTTGCACACTATTGCAAAGGCCGGGCAGGACTGTACAGTTTGGCGCATGACAATATTATGTTGACAAAAGTTAGCCGGGTGACGGATTACGGCACTTCCGGAATGGCATTACGTGTGAAATCCCTAATGTTTTTGAGTAAGCCTGTTGGCATCGCGGATGCAGTATACTAGGCTGTCAGGCAAGTTCAAAGGAAAGGAGAAAAAAAGCTTGACAAGCGGATTCGAGTGTGATAGACTTACTTTCGTCGGTGGGCAATAACGCCCAAACAAGGAGAGACAGAATGGAAACCAAGGTCGGCAAGTTCACTTTCGCAATTCCGGATGGACATCCGCAGGCTGGCGAAAAAGTGGAAAAGACTTTCGAGTATAAGGTCACTTCCACCGATTCTGAGGCGAGCGAAGTTCTGACGGAAAAGAAATGGTCACTGGTCGGACTGGTGAATGACAGTCTCAAGGCGAATGCGCGCAGCAATGCGTATCAGGCTGCACTACTTCCGTATCGTCCGTCGGAAGTGACCCCGGATGAAATCAAGGAGCGCATGATTCGTGATTACATTCGGCTCGGCATTCCTGAGGATACCGCGCGTAAACAGGTTGAGGCTCTGTTGGCCGCTTCTCAGCCTTCCGCGTAAACCCTGAAAGTATGGGGTGTGGATATACAGTCCACACCCCATACACTTTCATTATGAGGTGACTATTATGATTCTTGACATTCTGTTCACTGACAAGGCGCCGTCACAGTATCAAGGCGTTAGAATGCATACGGTATACAATTACAAGAATGCAAGCGCGGCGCCTGAGGTAGTCATACACTTCTATGACTATAGCCGTTCACAGCTTAACATTCCGCTGGAGAACATCAAATCAATACAGGTGACGAATGACTAAATTCGATACACTGTATATCAAGTTCGGTGATACTCTTTACACTCCCATCCGCATCCTCTACCTGGTCCCTCGATAGGGATTAGGTCGATATCCCACCTATTAGCTAATCATCCTCTTTCGCTAATCAAATCAATCTAATCATCGCATACGCGAAAGGATATTCGCGTATCAAAATACTGCTAATCATAGTAATGCTTTATAATATTATAGTCATTCCATCCTAAGTCAAAGAAATAATTTTAACAATAACACTATCGAATTTTTACAGGCTATATCCTAGCGGATACTTGTCTGATACTCGCCCGATTCCCACCCGATTCTAGGTGCTTTCCCACCGACCCAATTTGACCTAAGTGCCGCTAAATGAGTGACTTAGCGTGACCCCCCTCCCTCCCCTTAGTGCCATACCCACCCTTTTCAGGGGTCGAGGTCGAATTCCGGTAGGGGTGTTGGTTCTCTCTTTTTATTTTTTTTTTTTTTTAATAACCTAATAATATTATACCCAATATGACCCCCCTGATGGCATGACTATTGAATAGTGTCCACTTATGGGGTCACTGAGGGTAGTCAATATGGCGGGATAGACTTCCATTAGAGGGAGGGGGTTCCCCCTAACTGATTGACCTGAAAGGGGTTAGGTCACTTTAGGCCGCTGAGAATCAGCCTAGAATCAGACTAGAAAGGGGTGAGAATCAGACTAGAATCAGCTTCGCTCAATTAATATTATTCTGTCTAAAGTAAGTTATCAGCTTGATATTAAAAGTGTCCTCTAATTAGGACATACTTGTGTTCCGTTTTGGAACACACTATCCCTTGTGGTTTCGAGTTACATAAGTGTAATTTAGCACTACATTATGGGGGTTGACATCCTAGGTTGATACGCTCAGAATGATGGTAGGCGCTTTGTGTTAGATAATATTAATACTTTGAAATAGTAGGGAGCTGACAGAATGAATCACTCATACGCACAACCACACGACGGAACGGACAAATGTGTAAAATGCAAGTTTCCATCATTGGCTCATGGAAACCTCGCGGAATGCGACTGTTGCCCGAATAAGGGAATAGTCGAAATACGATATGGCAATATGCTGATGTGTGCTGATTGCTGGAAACGTGAGCAAGATACGCACGCTGAGACTATGAAGCCTGAGAATCAACAGGCTAGAGTAGATGCAATGAATAAGGCTATTGAATCCTCGCGGAAGCTTGACGCATCTGTTGAAGTTAGAAGCGATTTATTCAATGCCGCCACTGTCAGCATCATTGATTTGAAAAAGTTAATCGATGAAAATCCTACCATAAGTAATAAACCCTTCGCGTTGGCGGAGACTCTCACAGAGCGATTCTCACACTTCAAAAAGGTTATATTCGACGCTAATGAGGCTATACTCGAAGCGACGAATAATCAGAAGGCTATTCAAGTCTATCTGAATAATCTAGCGAATTCTCTGAGAGTGGAGGAACGCGAAAAGCTCAAGCTTGCTGATATCAACTATAAGCCGGGTACTATTAAGCCTATATCTACTGTAAAGACTGTTAAGACTCGCAAGGCATCTACTAAGCTTGATAAAAAAGAGCTTGATAAGTATGCCAAGGAATTAGGCGTATCGGCGTTCACACTTCAGATGTTGTGCGTATCACAGGGTATTACACCTGAGATGGCAGCCAACAAACTACGTAAATCCATTAAAGAATCCCTGTCAGAAGTTAAACCGGATAATGAACCGGCTGTTGATATGGGGACTGAGGTAGAATAGTCGTGATTATCAATAATCACTATGAGATTGGTATTCCAATCAAAGATAAGAGCATCATCAATTTTATGATGCGCAAACTACAGTTTTGGACTCCAGTGAGATACGGACAGCATACGTATATCCTGACGTTCGATAACAATGTTTATCGTAAGGACTAATATCATGAGTATGATGGATAGAACTACAGCATCACAATTCTGCCGTAAGGAACTAGATAAGCATGGCCTGTTAGATTGGGGTGTCAGGCTTACGACAGACCCTAATCTACCATTTTTAGGCAAGTGCATGTATAATGAGAAGTGTATTCTTTTGAATGCACATCACATTGATATTCATCCTAAAAAGGATGTAATTAACACAATCTTACACGAAGTAGCCCACGCGCTTTGTCCGGGTCAGGGACACAATAAGATTTGGGAAGCTAAAGCAATTGAATTAGGTTGCTATAGTGCGTTACCCTGTTCATATCTCGATTTACCGGCCCATGTGATTGATGCTATTCGTAGCGGTCACACAGTGGAAGTAGTTGTAGAAGAACGGGAAGTAAAGAATATCGTTCGCACAGTTAAGCACGTTGTAACAAGACTTCAAGACAAGTGCCCTGAGTGTGGTAAGGTTGCTGTTGAGAAGTTCGCTATCGATACAGTAGACCGTGATGGAAACAGTGTTAAGCTAATCACTCTTGACTGCTTTCATATTATTAAACGAGTGGTGCCGAAGGCCACCCCATTCGATACAATGGTTTCTAATGATTGGAAACCAGAGATTAAGAACTGTAAACACATTTGGACTAAAAACCAGTGTGACATCTGCGGAGAGTATAGACTCTTTAATTTTCAAGTGATTGGCGCTAGGTTTGGCGAAGCCGCACTTGCTATGCAAAAGGGTGTGGGAATCTTTGATGATATGGGCCTTGGTAAGACAGTAGAGGCTCTCGCAATTCTCAAATTCCATGCATCGAAATACACTCCCACGATGATTGTCACCAAGTCTGCTATTAAGTTTCAGTGGTTTAAAGCTGCTGTTACATGGCTTGGACCTGAGTTTATTGGTCAGATTATCTCCACATCACGAGATTATCTGATGCCGGGACTGAAAGTGTATATCATTCCATATGATTTACTCCGACGTTTCCCAAGAGAGAAGCTGCATCAGCTTAACATTAAGTCAGTAATACTTGATGAGGTTCAACAGATTAAGAATCCCGACAGTTCAAGAACACAGGAAGTTCGTAAACTTGTGTCAGCTAACAATGACTGCAAAGTTATTGAGCTGTCCGGCACACCGTGGAAGAATCGTGGTGGTGAGTTCTTCCCAGCACTGAATCTTATCGACCCTATCAAGTTCCATTCACATCAGGGATATCTTGATAATTGGGTTGAATACTACTACGAAGGTAATAAACGGAAGATGGGTGGAATTAAAAATCCCAAGAAATTCCGTGAGTATACTGCCTCGTTACTGATTCGACGCGAATACGAAGAAGTAATGGATGAATTCCCCAATATTAATCGTATGAAGATGCCGGTCCAATTAGATGACCTGCAACAGTCTACATACGATGAATCAGTTGGTGATTTCGTCAAGTGGTATAACGAGTATGTTATCGGTGGTGAGGAAGATAAAATCTCCTCTATCGAACTACTCGCTAAGATGAGTAGAATGAGACATATTGTGGGATTGGCGAAAATCCCCGCTACACTCGGATACCTCGAACAGTTTGTAGAGGATACTGAGAAGAAGATTGTAGTCTTCGTCCAGCATAAAGATGTTGGGATGTTGATGTATGGTGCATTAACTAATACTAGTAAGGAAACTAATCCTGATTGGTATGATTTGGCGCAGACCCTGGTGGATGAAAAGATACTTGTATTCAAGTATGGCGCTGAGCATACTGGTAAGCCTGAAGGTTATCAGATTCAAGAAGATTTCAATACGACTAAACGTTGCATTATGATTGCATCGACCCTCGCGTGTGGAGAGGGACTTAATCTACAGACTTGTGCAGATAGTATCCTGCATGAAAGACAGTGGAATCCACAGAATGAGGACCAAGCTACACCGGGGCGCTTCCGTCGTATTGGTCAGACTAGTAGTCAGATTAACATCACACTTCCTGAGGCAGAAGGAACTATTGATGAACATCTGGATTACATCGTGGAAGGCAAACGTGGTCGATATCACGTTGTAATGAATAAGAGTATTCAACCCGTATGGAATGAGACAGAATTTGCGCGTTCCCTCGCCGCTGTCATTGTCGCAAAGCATCAGGAGAAGATGAAGAAGTCTGGCAAAACTGTTGTCAAGACTAACATTACTGCGGCTGCCACGCCTACTTGGTGATTACATGAGAGTAAAACTTGCTAGATATAGTTTTCCAGATAATCCCGATTGGATTATTATGAGCGAAACTATTCCACTAGGAACTGAATACGAAGTAGTTGGTTATAGAGCAGAGAACGAAGGCTTCACTATAACCAATCTATATACTAAAGAACAGAAGCCAGTAGCATGTTATCTTCTAAAGGGTAATGGTGATACTGGTTGGTTGCCTACTTGTTGCTTTGAACCAATTACTGAGGAGTCATCAGAAAATGGCATTCGCTAGTAGAGACTTAATCTTAATTATGAATCTCTACAATGCATCAGTTGAACATAAGAAACATTGTAAAGGAGATAATTGTAATGTTTCGCTAGTTCAATTAAAAGAGACTGCGCGAATCATTCAGCAAAAAATGTGTTACGAAGAAGAATTCGCTGAAGTTAATAAACTGTTTGATAAGTGGCCTTTCTGAATTAATAAAAATGAATGAAATGAAGGAGATTGTCCTTCGCATGGTAAATGCACATCAGGGTATTAAAGGAGTAGACCTTGCTCTGCATGTAATGAGTGAAGTCAATCCAGTAATTTTTGATATTCAAGAATATTGGGATGCACTTAACTCACTAATTGGTAGTAAGGAGATTGTAGAAGTTGAATATACGCTTCCGCAATTGAGTTACAGAATAAAATCAATCTATTTCCCAAAAGGAACTGAAGTTTATGGAAATTATATTGACTTCACAAAAGAAGGTGGGATTCTCAAACGGCGTAATGCAGAAGCTAATCGTGTATGACAATGGCGCTATCGTAGGTTATGGTCATATCATCATACTAGCCAATGGTAAGATGTCTCAGCCCACACTACTGGACCTGAGAGGTAATGAGTTGCCTCCACAATGGTATGAACTACAGGTAACTGGTGAGAAGCACTACGTGGTAGTGCCTAAGAGGATTCAATGATTGTCAAGTATGTGGTTCAAATGTATAGTGTTCTAACTAAGAAATATATCACTATGCACACTGGCGATGATTTGGAGCGTGCCAAGATTCAGGCATGTAAACCATACAATACTCGTCAGGGAACTGCTACAACTAGGATTCTTAGAATCACTGAGGAAGTAGTTCATAAATTCACTAGAAGGAATAAAAAATGACTATAGTGATGCTTTGCTTTAACTGCCAACACACTAATCGGGAACAACTTGGTATGCCGGGCTTTGAGTTGCTAATCTGTAGGTTTGAAACTTTCAGCGAAGCACACCAACACATGATTGCTAATCCTGACCATTACGTATCAATGGAAGCTCAGGAAACTAGTGAGGAAGATTAATGATTCCCACTTTAGCAATGTGGAAGAAAGCCAGAGCATACATGAAAGGATATTGGTCCTATATGTATGCGGAGCATGAAGGAAGTAAAATTCCAAATGATAATCCCTATGTTGAGGGAAATTGGGCATGGCATCAATTTAATTTGGGTGCTAGAACTGCAATGTTATCAGTTCAGGATTCAGAGGAATAATGACAACTGACGAACGAACAATCGGTGAAACAAACATACAAGAGATTGTTGACATCACAGCTACCAAGAAGAATGTGATTCTTGATGCAACAATTCTAACGACTTTGATGAGCTGTCCTCGTCTTGGGGATTTTCGATTTAACCATCATTTTCAGTCGATTAATGGTAAATCGAATTCGCTTGAGTGTGGGTCGATAGTTCATATCTTCCTCGAATACTATAATCGGGGTGTTATTCATGGTGTCAAGCGTGAACAAGCAATCCAATTAGGATTTGCTGCCGCTGAGACATACATTCGTGGATGCACTAATTGCACAGACTTCATTCCATCACCTGAAATTCCTAAACCTGTGTGTGGACACAAGATTAATGAATTTCCGGGTGTTAAGAATACCCCTCGCGATAACGAAACCTCACCACACAAAAGAACCGGATGGCAGTATGTGCTGGATACCTGTCAGCAATACATGGACTTCTATCGTAATGACCATTGGGTTCCCCTTGAAGTAGAAATTGTCAAGGGTGAAGTTTTGTATGAGGATGATGAGATTCGTATTATGTGGAAAGCCAAGCTTGACTTGGTAGCTGATACGAATCAGGGAATCTATCCTGTTGACCATAAAACAATGAGTCAGCGGAGAGATACTAATTCCATGAATAATCAGTTCATGGGTCAGTGTCTTATCCAAAAGACTCATCGCGTTATGATTAATAAGATTGGCTTCCAAGCATCATTGAAACCAGAAGAAAAGTTTCTACGTCCACCAGTCAACTATTCGACTCCGCGTCTACTTGAATGGCAGACTGAGACTCTCCCATACTATGCAAAGCTTCTGCTTATGTATGCGGAGACAGGACATTTTCCGCCAAATCTCACTCACTGTGAAGGAAAGTATGGTAACTGTGCTTTCCTCAAGGTGTGTGAAGGTAATCCTGATGATAGAGAGCGTATCATCAAGGAACTATTTGTAGTGGGTCCAGAATGGAATCCCACGAACGACGAGGATTAATGCCAAGAAAAGTTCGGCATATTAGTCTTTTTGATAAGGAAAGTGTCCTAAAGAGACTTTGGGAGTCTACAATTCAAAATGAAAGAGGTTGTAGACTTTGGACAGGTGCTATTAGTAATGGTTTTGGCGTAGTTCGTCTAAAACGATTTGGACCAAAATTTTATGTTCATCGTCTATCTGCTTATATTTATCATGGGTTAAATATAGATAATAGGCAAGAACAAGCTAATCACAGGGATGAACTTTGTGAAAATAGAAATTGTTGGGCACCAGAGCATTTGAAGATTGGAAGTCATTTATCTAATATTCAAGATGCGGTGCTAAATAAAACTCATTTTACTCCTAAAGCAAAGAGATGAATAAGACTTACAACGTAGAAGTAAAACTAGGAGTAAAAAGAAGTTGGTATCTCCAAAAAGTATTTACCAGACAAACTGACGCACTACACTACGTCAAGGAACATGCTGGTGAAAGATACCCCTTCCGTATTGTTCGTGTAGTACGGACTGTAGTGTTCGATGGTGAAAAGTAATGGCTAAACCCGCTAATCATCTTCATAGATACAAGAAGGTCAATCTCTCTGAGAATGGGAATAAGCCTTATCTTGTATATAAGTGTCTTAAACCTGCGTGTTCACATTACGTTCCTATTAAACTTGCAGAAGGTAAACTCTGTGAGTGTAATCGTTGTGGTGAGCTAATGATTATTACTAAATCAGTTCTCACTCATTCTAACAATAAACCAATGGCTAGACCTCATTGTTCCGATTGTATTAAAAGAAAGAAGGACAAAGATGTGGCTGCGATTGCTGAATTTATTGCAGGAAATAAAGTTTAGATTTCGAACTATGAAGAAGTCAAAACTGACAGCTCATAATTCAGTGAGTGCAGATTGGCTAATTAGGAAGGATACATCAAATGAGTAATGGACTATGGGTCGTTTCGTGGCGTTATAACGACAAAGAATATAGTGAATCATTTGACTCTCGCTTGATGGCAGAAATTAAAATGATTCAACTAGAAGCATTCAAAATGAAGCCGACTCTACACTTGAAGTAATCAAGTAAGGAATAGTAGATGCCCACAATGGAAGGCTTTAATCCTGATTCGCTCTTTGTAATGTTAAAGGGTGAGCCGGGAACTAGAAAGTCTACACAAGCTCTGTCGTTTCCCAAGCCACAATATTGGGTATCTACAGACCAAAAGATGGAATCCTTAGTTCTCCCTATGAAACGGTGGGGATATAATCCTAAGGAAATTAGCTACGATGACTATTCAGATTGGGATGCTGCCAAACTGAAACTGGAAAAATTATCAGGGAAAGGAGAATTTAGTTACCGTTGTCCTTTCAAGACTATCATTATTGACTCCGTAACATCGCTCGGAGACAATATGAATAGGCAGACCATTAACAAGAAACGTGGAGAGGGTCAAGGCAAAGTAATTGGAACGATTTATGTTCCCGGTCTAGAAGAATACAATGCTGAGGCTTCCGCGTTCCAAGAAATGATGGGGATTCTAAAGAATCTAAATAAACAACATCAGGTTAATATCATTCTAATCGCACACGTTGTAGGACAACGTAAGGATGATGAGAAGAACAAACTAACACATCATTCTCGTGTTATTATAACTGGTGGAGATAAAATCTCTGGAAAGATTGCCAGTTATATGACCGAGGTATATCACTTCGATGTGAAGCCGGGCTTCGCAGAAACAGATGAGGGTGAGTATGGTTTATTTACTTCCCATACCGGGAATGATTATGCCAGAACTTCACTCCCATTAGAAAGGAAAATTACCTTCAATAATGAGCCGCTGTATGAACGGTGGATTGCACCGGCTATTAAGAGACTGAAGGAAGAAAAACCAATAGAACGTATCGCTGCACCTATCACAACACCAACACCATCACAACCACCATCCACCACCACAACACCATTCGTCAAGTAGGAGAGTTCAATGCCTGTTATCTCATTTAGTGACCGTGACCTACTCCGCGGTAAAGTCATTACCCCGGCGTGGTATCGTGTCAAAATCGAAAGTGTGGGAGAGGCTCCCGCAAAGGCGTCAGAAAAGGGGCCATCCACCAACTATCCCGTTGAAGCAACTATTCTGTTCAACGGTGATACGGGAGACAAGGAATTTTCTGGTACTCCCGTGGATTGGAATTTCAATAGCAAGGCCGTTGGTTTTGCTGTTGGATTCCTGCAAGCTTTCGGTGTGGAAGTTAAAGCGGGGACTAAGTTTGACTTGAAGTCCTCGGAAGGGCGTGAACTGGATGTATATGTGGAGAACGATACATACCAGAATCGGCTTGTGAACCGTGTCAATCACAAGTATCGCGCCCCGCGTCCTGACGTTCAGGCTGTCGCGTAACTATTACTGTGGATGGTTGGCAATACGCTCGGAATCGCCAACGGTTTAACATTAGGATGTGGCTCCTAGACTCCATCGAGCATACTCGTAACTGT
>Ga0193701_1000128_pt1 | contig 16958 bp, 25 predicted proteins | sample U3s2metaG_FD_143055 | JGI IMG/M metagenome (GOLD analysis project Ga0193701, IMG submission 143055) | Soil microbial communities from a riparian zone of the East river system, Colorado, United States - U3s2 | ecosystem: Environmental > Terrestrial > Soil > Riparian zone | place: USA: East River...
ACTGCTTCAAGACCGTGGTCAGCACGTCGGTCAAGCGCACCACGGCCATCCTCTGCGGCTCCGGCGGCGGCACCATCACGGCCGAGGTGTTCTACACCGACTATCAGGTCACCAGGGGTCAGGACGGCGCGCTGGGCGCGACCGTGCCGGGCGTGCTGGCCGATGGCGTCCTGCCGGTCTGGAGCTGACCAGTGAGCTACCAGCGCTCCACGCTGAAGCTCGCCTTCGAGGACCCGCAGTTCGATGGTCTGGAGGTCCGCATCAAGCGGCTGCCGATCAAGAAGCTGTTCGCGGTCACCGAGCTGTCCGAGCTGGGCGAGGACCTCGGCGAGATGCGGGAGCAGTTCTTCCAGCTCACGGACATGGTGGGTGAGTCCCTCCTGTCCTGGAACCTGACCGAGGGGGACGACGAGGAGGCCGTCCCGGCCGACGCCGAGGGGCTGCGCAGCCAGGACATCGAGTTCGTCCTGGCGATCGTCACCGCGTGGACAGAGGCGGCTACCTCGGTGTCGCCCCCTTTGCCCAATCGCTCGACCTCTGGGCAGCTCTCCCCGGGGCAGTTCGAGCTGATGGAACGAGTGTTGGAAAGCCAGCTCAGCTGATCGACGCGGAGATGGTGCTGGCGTTGTGCGAGCGGTTCCATTGCCTGCCCAGCGTTTTGATGGAAGAGGACGCCGAGCTGTTACGGCTGGTGAAGATCGAGGCGCTGGGCAGGAGGCAGGACAGTGGCGAATGAGGTCACGATCGTCGTCAAGGCGACCGACCAGTCCGGCCCTGCCTTCGACTCTGCGCGCGGGCACGCCAAGCGGCTCTCCACCGAGGGCGGTACGGCGCTCGGCGGCTTCTCGGACAAGATCAAGGGCATGGGTGCCGCAGCCGGCATAGCGGCGGGCCTCATCGCCGTGACGCTGGCGAAGGAGGCCCTGGGCGCGCTGATCGACTACTCCAAGAAGGCCGTCACTGCCGCCAGCAACCTGAACGAGTCGGTCAACGCCGTCAATGTGGTCTTCGGCAATTCGGCCAAGAAGATCGACGACTGGGGCAGGACCCAGGCCACCTCACTCGGGCTGTCCCAGCGGGCGTTCAACGACCTGGCCACGCCGCTCGGTGCGCTGCTGAAGAACATGGGCGTGCAGCAGGACCAGCTGGCGGATAAGACGATCAACCTGACCAAGCGCGCGTCGGACATGGCGTCCGTGTTCAACACGGACGTGCCGACGGCCCTGGACGCGATCACCAGCGGCCTGAAGGGCGAGTTCGACCCGCTCGAGCAGTACGGCGTGCACATCAATGCGGCCATGATCCAGACCGAGGCGCTCGCCGAGACGCACAAGAAGCGGGCCAAGGACCTCACCGAGGCCGAGAAGGCGACCGCCTCCTACAACCTGATCATGAAGCAGACCAACACCACGGCCGGCGACTTCAAGAACACGTCAGACGGCCTGGCCAACTCCTCGCGCATCCTCGCGGCCAGGCAGGAGGAGCTGCAGGCGAAGATCGGGGAGAAGCTGCTCCCGGTCATGAAGAAGGTCAACGAGCTGAAGCTCAAGGCGCTGGAGTACATCGCCAACACCGTCTTCCCGGCCGTGGAGCGTGGAGCCAAGCATGTCGCGGACGGCTTCGAGAAGGTGTGGACCTGGGCCGGCCCGAAGCTCAAGGGCGCCCTGGACGACCTGAAGACGGCATGGGAGGAGAACAAGGACAAGATCGAGAAGCTGGAGCCGGTGCTGGAGCTGGTCGGCAAGTTCCTGGCCGGGGCGCTGTACGAGTCGATCAAGACCGCGATCGGCGGTATCAAGGGGCTGATCGAGGTGCTCGGGTTCCTCGGCGACGCCTTCAACGCCGCCCAGAAGTTCGTAGTGAACTTCACGATCGACCTGATCACCCGGCTGGGTCAGATCGTGGACGCCGCCGCCGCCGCGTTCGGCTGGATTCCCGGGATCGGTCCCAAGATCAAGGCCGCGCAGGCCGCCTTCCACAAGGCCACCGACGGCATCCTGGCCGACCTGAAGGCACAGAAAGCGGCGGTCGCGTCGGGGATCAACGTGGCCATCAAGGTCACCGGCCTGGGGTCGCTCTACGCCGCCCGCAACGCCATCGCCGACGTGGTCAACGCGGCCGGCCGCACGGTCGTCTCCGTCGGCCTCGGGCACCGTGCCACCGGCGGTATCGCTGGCGGCCTCGTTGAGGTGGGCGAGCACGGCCGGGAGCTGGTGCGCCTACCGCAGGGCTCGATGGTCTACTCGGCGGCCAATACCAACCAGATGACCTCGGGCGGGGGTGGCGTCAACCGCTTCGAACTGGTGGCCAGCGGCCGGGGTGGCGACGCCCTGCGCGAGCTTGTCCAGAGATGGCTCAACAACGGCGACCTGACCGTCCGCGCTGCGGCACTGGGATAGAGGGGCGACAATGGCTCCACGCTTCGCCGTAACGGCAACGCTCTATTTCAGCCCGACTGACTCAGTCGACATCAGTCAATACGTTATGTATGACAAGGGTGTCCAGTTCGCGCAGGGCCTACGAAACTTCCAGGACCGTTTCGGGCGGATGACACTCTCCTTCACGCTGAACAACACGGACGGGCGCTTCAGCCCGCGCAACGTCAACGGCACCTACTACGGGCGGATCAAGCAGAACAACCGGATCAGCTTCACCTGGTTCAGCTCGGGCAACATGGACGACCCGCTCCAGTTCGACGCCCTGATCCCCGAGTGGACGCCCAGCATCGACCCCGGCGAACGCGCCGAGGTCACCATCGAGGCGTCCGGCGTCTTCACCCGGTTCAACGCGCCCGAGAACGGCGCCCTCTTCTCCCCGCTGTACCAGGTGAACACGGCCAACGCCCGGATGAACACCAACGGGCCTGTGATGTACCTGCCGCTGGAGGACGGCTCGACCGCCGTCCATGCGTCGCGTCCTGTCCTGGGCGACACCGGCGGCTCGGCCGCCGTCACCAACGGAACCTGGGAGTTCGGCTCCGACAACGACCTGCCGGGGGCGCTCACCGCACCCAGGATGACGCCCTCCTCGGTGCTGTTCGTCCCGGTGGCCTACAACTTCAGCCAGCACTGGCAGGTCGACTTCTTCGCCCGCGTCCCGACCGCGCCAGCCTCGGATACCGTGCTCATGCGGGTCTGGACCAACAGCTCGGCGATCGGGATCTGGGACGTGATCGTGGGTCCCTCGGGCTACCTGCTGAAGGGCTACCAGAACGGCTCACCGCCCACGCTGGTCGTCACCAGCGGCACGTTCGCCTACGACCCGGCGTGGCCGCTGGACCAGTGGCGCCACGTACGGCTCTCATGCCAGGACGAGGGCGCCAACCTGCGCTGGCTGATCACGACTACGAACCTCGGGCCGATCGGCGGCCTGCTCACCTACGCCACGTCCGGCACGACGGCCGGGGCCTGCGGCGACGTGGGCGCCGTGGCAACCCCGAACCAGGCGACGCTGGACGGCATCGGCCTCGCCCAGATCGCCGTGTTCGACGACTACGACCTGTCCCTGGTCGACGGGGCCGGCTCCGGCTATGACGGGGAGGACGCCTTCGACCGCTTCGAGCGGCTCTCCTCCGAGGCCGGCACGACCGGAGTCACGGGCCGCACCGAGGACTTCTTCGGCGGCTACGACTCACACGCCGTCAGGATGGGGCCGCAGCGGTCGCTGGACTTCATGACGAACGTGGAGGAGATCCACAACGCCACCGAAGGCATCATCTTCGACAGCTACAACCTCCTGACCCTGATCAGCCCCTACTACCCGTTCCAGCAGTACGACACATTCAGCGGCAGCTCCCTTGGGCCGGGCAACGCGACCGGCGATCAGATCTTCCGGCTGCGACTCACCGACGACACCCAGAACCTGGTCAACCAGTTCACCGCCTCGCGTATCAACGGGGCCTCGGTGACGGCGAAGCAAATCACGGGGCCGCTGTCGGTGGAGGACCCGCCTGACGGGGTGTACGTCTACCCGGGCTCCGAGCAGTACAACCTGTACTCGGACGACCAGGTGGCCGATCATGCCCACTACCGCGTGCACGCGGGGACGGTGGATCAGCCGCGCTTCTCCGAGGTCTCCATCGACATAGCCCGGACCCCGGCGTGGGCCGCCGTCCTGGATGAGGCCTGGCTGGCCGATCCGATCGCGGAGCCGTTCGTGCTGCAGAGTGGTCCGGAGGACGCCGGGCCGAGCCCGGTCAACCAGATCATCCTGGGCTGGACGTTCGAGTTCACCCAGGCTGATGCGCTGCTCCGGTTCAACACCGTACCGCTGGAGATCTACCGGCAGTACTTCCTGGACAGCACGATAGGGCGCCTGGACTGTGGCGCCGCCACGCTGAACGAGGTGCTGGACACCACGGAGACCGGCATCGACGTTGCGGTGAACGACGAATGCCTGTGGGGGCACAACACGGGCGACTACGTGGCCACGGTCGGCGGCGAGGAGGTCACCGTCACGGCGGTCGGCGCGGCCTCCACCTCGATCACCTTCGTGGCCGCCGGCACGGCATCCTCCGGCGACGCCATCCAGACGACCCCGGGCATGCCGGCCGGCGTCGCGACCCAGGATCTCCTGCTCGTGCTGGGCAGCTCGCGGGACACCAACAACGACCCGGAGCTGTTCCTGTCCGGGGTGTCGTCGGCCGCATACTCGGAGTGGATCAACGGGATCAACTTCAAGCTGTGGGCCAAGGTGCACAGCGGCTCCGAGACCGCGCCGGCCGTCAACTTCGCCAACGGGGCCGGCGACACCTGCATCTCGCAGATGGCGGCGTTCCGGGGCAAGTTCGGTGACCTGGACTCCCAGCTCATGGGCGTCGCGCTGCGCTCCAACGACTCGCAGCAGAACATCCCGCTGCCCTCGATCGACTCGCGACAGACGAACGTCCTGGTCATCTACGTGGCCTGGAAGGCCGACGACCTCACTTCGGCTGCCATGCCCACCGGCTTCACGCAGATAGGCGCCCCCAGCTCGACTGCCGGAAACGACGCCAGCATGGTCTGGGGCTACCAGGTGATCAGCACGGCCACGAAGCTGCCGCCGGCAACCTTCACGATCACCGGCGGCGGCGCACAGATCTCCCGGTCGGGGGCCGCCGCCGTGCGGGCCACCCAGCAGGTCTTCACCGTGACCCGTTCGACGAACGGCGCGGTCATGATCCACGCGATCGGCGAAGAGGTCCACGTCCGCGATAAGATCATCCTGGCCCTGTAGGAGACTGCCATGACCTTCGCCGCTGGTGACACGCTCACCGCCGCCGCCCTGGAAGTCCTCAACGGCCAGATCGGGCGCATCACCGCCCCGCTGTGGGAGCTGGGCAGCACTGCGGCCAGCGGCGCGATCGGCGCGTCCGGCGTGGAGGCTACCCAGGCGGCCTTCACGGCTCCGTCGAGCACCTACCGGGCCACCACCGCCTACATGATCATCATTCACGGGCTGGGCCGACCCAGCACGACCTCCGGCAACCTGACGATCAACATGCGCGACACCAACGCCGCCGGCACGGTCCGGATGAGCAACGTCCCGCTCTTCGCGCTGACGGCCGGGTCCAACCTGCCTCTCATCCACCTCGAGCATTACGTGGCCAACACCGGCGGCTCGGATATCACCGGCCGGGTCCTGTGTCTGACCTTCAGCTACTCGGCCGCAGGCGGCGCGCTGTTCAACGCGGCATCCACTCAGCCCTGGTACATCCGGTGCATCGAGATCGGCCCCTCGGGCGGCTTCACGCAGGCCGTGCCACTGTAGGACTACAGCTTCCTGGCCAGGGCGAAGCCCATCCCGCTGGAGCCGGTGCAGGTCTGCAGCACGAGGTCCAGGCCCGGGTCGGACATCCAGCCGGGGATCGGGCCGCCCTTCTGCCGCTGATGCCGGTGGCCGTAGACCACGTAGTGCCCGGCGCACGGGCCGGTGGCCACGGTGACGGTCCGGCCGGTGGCCACGTTGTCCAGCCAGGCCCAGCCCATCGAGTCGTGTCCGGCCAGGATGCAGGTGGGGCTCGTGGCCCAGGTGACCAGCCTGCCCCTGTCGACGGTGGCCTGGCTGAAGAAGGCGGTCACCGGCCGCAGCACCACGCCTGCGGTGTTCGACGGCGCGCTGGGCTTCGGCGCCGGCCCGGGGGACGGCTTTACCTCGATCGTCCGCACGACCCGCTCGATCTGCTCGTGCGCCGGGCTCAGCAGCCCCGTGGGGCGCTCGGAGATCTGCGCGGTGCCCGGGTCATCCACGGCGGTCCGGGCGGCCGTGGAGCGTACACCCAGGACCCCGAGCACACCCGCCGCGACGAGCAGTAGCGCCATCGTGGTGATGACGCGGTTCTGGCCTCTCACTCGCATGCCGTCCCGTCCCCGTCGCCGTCCAGCTTCGGGTTCCAGCCGGTGCCGCCCCGGTGTAGTGGAGCGGCTCCCGCCTTCTGTGCATCCGCGCATGACTTGTATCCCTTCGGCCCACAGGCCGCGCTGCCAGCCACAACGGCGGCGAGAAGCGCGGCCAGGGCCACGGCCCGGGTGGTGTGCTGGTGCATTTCGGACTCCTGAGTCGTTGAGCCTGGATCTTTCTCAATGTACGGTCCCAGCATGGATCTCGTCACGCGGTCGGATACGACCTATCCGCTGACCAACCGCCACCGCCCGATGCTCGGGCCGGAGCGCGGCCCGGTCATCCGCGACGTGGTCGCCTGGTATGAGGCCGGCGCCTCCGTGCGCAACATCGCCGATCACATCGGCAAGAGCTACGGCTTCGTGCACCGGATGCTGGTCGACGCCGGGGTCACGCTACGGCCGCGCGGTGCGCCGGCAGGCGCCGTTCATGGCCGGGGGCATCGAAGCGGAGGGGTAACCGGAGGTTAGGGCCTCGCCTGGTGTCCGTCAGGCGGACACCAGGCCGAGTTGACGTCGGTCTGACCTACGCCAGGCCGAGCTGACCGGCGCCAGGCGCCACTCAGGGGGTCTGACCTGGGTGATCGGAGTCAGGCTCCAACCGTCATTTCAAGTGACGGTCGGTCTCCAGCAGTCGCACAAGAGCGTCTAGCTTGGCTTCTAGGGCGTCGAGCCGGGCGTGGACACCCGGGGCGGGACTTACGGCCCCCCGGCTCCGGCCCTCGCGAGTCGCCCGCTGGTGAGCGGCGGCGCTTCCGCTGCGGATCTGCACGCCCATCTCCAGCAGATTGTTCTTGATCACTTGGGGGCGAAGACGGCGACGGGAGACGCCCTCCGAGTATCGGTCGCCTCGTTCGTCATAGTCCTGGCCGATCAGCCGTAGTGAGTCTCCGGCCCGGTACCGCCTTGCCCACTCGTTCCGCGTGTCGGCCGGGAAGTTCGTCCACTTGATACCCATGACCTGAGTCTACCTTGAACGTCTAGAGTGTTCAAGTGTCCACAGCTCTTGCACTATACAAGCGCTTGTAATAGACTCGGATCATGCAGGAGACGAGGAAGAGCGGCAGGTCTCGTAGCGGCCAGGCGGCTGCGGCGAGCATGACCGCTGAGCAGAGGCATGAGCGCGCCCGCAGGGGCTCGCTAGCCGCAGCCGTCAACACCATCGCCAAGCGCGCCGAGGATCTCACCGCCGACCAGCGGGAGCTGGTCCGGCTCGCCGTTGGCGCCGACTAGCGCACGGAGAAGGCCCGGCAGCAACCGGGCCTCCGAGGAACGCCCAACCCGCGAAAGAAGGGGACTCCAATGCCTAACTGTACCGTCCCGACCGACATCTACCCGGACCTGGCCGCCAAGCTGGCACGCTGGACCGTTGTCGGCCCGGTCCCTGAGCACCGTCCAGAGCTTGGCCCCTGCTGCGTGTGGACCAGGGCCAAGACCGGCGGCTACGGCGTCGTCTGGGATGCGCGTGCCCGCCGGGTGCGCCGTGTCCACCTGGTCGCGCTCGCCGGGGCGGGGGTCGTCATCCCGCCCATGATGCGCCCGGACCACCTGTGCCGGAACCGGGCCTGCCGCCGGCTGGACCACATCGAGATCGTCACGCACCGGACCAACGTGCTGCGCGGCGTCGGCGTGGTCGCCGAGAACGCCAAGAAGACGGAGTGCATCCATGGCCACAGGTTCACCGAGGCCAACACCTACTGGCGTAAGCCGCGCGGCCCGCACGGCTTCTGGTCGCGGCAGTGCCGGGCCTGCACCAGCAACAGCGGGCAGGCTCGCGCCGAGCGTGCACGGCGCAAGCGGCTCGACATGGCGGCGTGATGTCTGAGCCCGTGTACGTCTCGATCGGTCCGGTCGGCTGGGTGATGGCTGAGGCGCCCGGCCTTCCGCCCCGGCTGCTGGGCGTGCTCGTGGCTCTGGCCATGCACGCCGACGCGGACGGCCGCAACGCCTACCCGTCGCAGGAGAAGCTCGGCTTCCTGGCGCGCAAGACCGACCGGCAGGTGCGGCGAGACCTGGACGAGCTGGAGGCCATCGGCCTGATCGAGCGGGGGGACCAGGACCGGGTCCGCTTCCTCCCGCTCGACAAGCGACCCATTGTGTGGGACCTAGCTACGTGGCGTGATCGGCAGGACACGGGTGTCCGGTCGCGCGGCGAGGAGTACCGCGCCGCGCGTGCCGCTCGCCGGGGTACCGACCGGACACGGGTGTCCGGGGGCGACCGGACACCGGAGGCAGAGCGACCGGACACCCAGGGTATGAACGACCGGACACGGGTGTCCGACGAAGTGATCAGTGAACAACCAGTGAATAACCATGTTGAAGTGATCAGCGCCGTTTCCGGACGGCAGCCGGGTGCTTCGCTTCGCTGCGCACCGCCCGAAGATGACAATTGGCATCTCGCAGGCGAACCGGACGAACCAGACGAAGGGGTCTACGACTGGGAACCCTCACCTGAGGATGTGGCCTTCATCGTCGATGAGAAGGGCTCACAGCTGGCCCTGGCCCGCCGCCGCTCGCGCAAGCCCGTGGGCCGGACCGTGGAGGAGTTGATAGCCAGCTCGGGTATCAAGTCGGTGCACGCGGTATATGAACCCCCTACTGTGGATGTCAGGGAACCCCTGCGGGGTATCCGGTACCAGCCGCACGCCTTCAGGAAGGACGAGCGCAGCCCAGGCTTCTGCGCAACCTGCGACTTCCCCGAGGGCAATCGGACGCAACACCCGACCTCAGGGAGAGCTTGATGCACGTCTTCCAGCCCAGCGCGGTGCCGCCCGACTACTACGGCCGGCGCTACTGCAACGTCTGCCAGCTTCCCGGTGAGACTGACGACGCCCGCCATCGTCCTGCCCAGGATGAACTGCGGTTCACCTCGTTCACCGAGGCGTCCCAGCCGCCCGAGCGCGAGGAGGCGATCCGGTGAGCCCCGAGCGCTACGCACAGCTCCTCAAGGGCGTCGGCATCCTGCAGTGCAGGAACTGCGACGGCCAGGCCACCCCCGTAGACGTGGCAGAGCTGGACGCCACCCATCTGCTGGTCTGCTACCAGCCGGACTGCCTCTGCTTCCGCCAGCAGTTCCTGGTGATCGACGTGGAGTGGATAGTGGCCGAGGAGGCATTCAGGCGGGCCATGCAGACGTAGCGCGAGGGATCATTCCCGGCTAAGATCCGAGACAGGGATCATTACCTGACCGGAGGAGACAGCAGCCGTGAAGCTCAAGCGCCGCTACCACAAGGTCCTCTGGGGCATCCAGAACCGGCTCCACGGACTGGCCTTCGACCGGCGCGAACGGCACAGGACCAAGGCCCTGACCAGGCTGGAGCCGCTCGACACCTTCGCCGCCGGCATCCGCCGCGCCTTCCGGGCCTAAGATCGAAGCCACGGATCAGACACAAGGGGGTTGACGAGGATGGCGCCACGTCGCGTCGGCCAGCCCGAGCTTGCAGCCCGCGAATACGACGACGCTCAACGGCTCGCCCAGATCATCGAATGGCGCCGTCACGCGCGCTCCTACCGCTGGATCGCCGAGCAGCTCGGCATCAGCCACCAGCGGGTCTGGGAGCTGTACCAGGAGGCCCTGGCCGCCATCAAGGTGCCGGCCGTCGAGGCCCTGCGCCAGGAAGCCATGGAGCGCTACGAGGGCCTGATGGCCGAACTGCGCGACCTGGCCTCGATCGAGGCGATGAAGGACGCGCCCGACGTCAACGCCCTGCGGCTGCTCTTGGACTCGATCGCCAAGAACCAGGAAGGCATCCGCAAGCTGTTCGGGCTGGACGCCCCGGCCAAGGTCGAGGCCACCGTGCAGCAGCAGATCCGCTACGTCGTCGAGGGCGTGGACCCCGAGGAGCTGAAGTGAACGACCCGCACCTGGAAGACATGGCCCTGGACCCGGAGGCCGAGCAGCTCAAGCAGCGGCTGGCCGAGGTCACGGAGGCCAACAACGCCCTGATGAGGAAGCACCAGGTGGGCCTGGACGACCTTTCGATCGTCAAGCTCTGGGTGACCGTGCTGTTGGACATGGTGGTCGGCGTGGCCGAGACCCCGGCCCGGCTGCGCTACGAGATCGCCCTTCAGGAAAAGACCAAGGAGATCATCGAGGGATCGGTCTCGACGGTGGCCCGCCAGCGCCTGCTTCAGGGCGTCAACCTGGGTAACGGCGGCCGGCCGTGACCAAGATCGCCACGAACGACGCGACCATGGCCGCCTTACGCAACCTCTCGACCGCCGTCGGGCTGGACCCCTCGGACGTGGCCAGGGTGTCCCTGACCTACGAGCGTGGCGTGATGACCGCCGACTTCCGCGTCTTCCTGTCCGCCGTCGGCCATCAGGCCGCTGCAGACGTCATGCATTCGGCCGCCAACCAGATCACGAACAACCCTAAGTAACCAACGGAGATCATTCTTACCGAATCTACGGGGCCGAGACCAAGAGTGTTATACGGAGCGTGAGAAATGACCGTCAGGGCCGAGCCGGAAGGGTGGCGTGAGCGGTCGTTCATCGACTTCCCGACCGCCTGGTGGCTCGTCGAGCAGACGGTCCCAGCGCAACATCACACGCTATGCTCCTGGTTCGTCACGCAAGGTAGCCTGATCTGTGACTGCCAGGTCGTGCCACTGCTCTGGGAGCGGCTGCGATGACCGCGACAGTGCAGCCCGAGGTGATCCGGCGGGTCTACAGCCCACGCGGAGCCGCCCGCGCGCTATTGAAGTGCCGCGATCCCGAGGTGCTGATCGTGGCCGGCGCCGGCACCGGCAAGAGCCGGGCCTGCCTTGAGAAGATCCACATGTGCCTACTGCTCACGCCCGGCGCCCGCGCGCTCGTCGTGCGCAAGACGCGGGAGTCGCTCACCTCAACCGGCCTGGTCACCTTCCGGGAACACGTGGCCGCCGAGGCGATCGAGAAGGGCATCGTGCGCTGGTACGGCGGCAGCCCGCAGGAGCCCGCGCAGTACCGCTACAGCAACGGCTCCCGCCTCGTCGTCGGCGGCATGGACAAGGCCACGAAGATCATGTCCTCGGAGTATGACCTGATCTTCGTCCAGGAAGCCACGGAGCTGAGCCTGGACGACTGGGAGCTGCTCAACACCCGGCTCCGCAACGGCAAGCTCTCCTTCCAGCAGCTCATCGCCGACTGCAACCCCGACCGGCCGTGGCACTGGCTCAAACAGCGCTGCGATCAGGGCCTGACCACGATGCTCATCTCCCGGCACGAGGACAACCCGGTCCTGTTCGCCAGCCAGCCCGGCGCGCAGGAGCCCGACACCCTGCCCGGGTACGTGCGGACCACCGTCGGGCGCCAGTACATGAGCAAGCTCGACGCGCTCACCGGCGTCCGCAAGGCCAGGCTGCGCTACGGCCAGTGGGCAGCCGCCGACGGGCTGGTCTACGACGGCTTCGAGCCCAGCCTCCACCTGGTCGACAAGCTGCCCAAGGGCTCCGAGACGTGGCGGCGCTGGTGGTCCATAGACTTCGGCTTCACCAACCCGTTCGTCTGGCAGTGCTGGGCCGAGGACCCGGACGGCCGGCTCTGGCTCTACCGGGAGATCTACCGCACCCAGACCCTGGTCGAGCAGCACGCCGCCGCCATGATGCGCGCGGTGACCTTCCAGACCGGGGCGAACAAGGGCGCATGGCGCGAGCCGAAGCCCGACGCGATCGTGTGCGATCACGACGCCGAAGGCCGGGCCACCCTCGAAAAGCACCTCGGCATGAGCACCACGGCCGCCAACAAGGTCGTCCCCATCCCGGAGGGCTGCCAGCTCGTTTCCAGCCGGCTGGCCCTGGCCGATGACGGCACGCCCCGCATGTTCCTGGTCCGCACGGCGCTGTTCGAGCGCGACCAGGCGCTGCTGGCTGTCGCGAAGCCGACCTGCACCGCTGATGAGTTCGCGGGCTACATCTGGGACACGGCCAACGGCAAGAAGATCAAGGAAGTTCCGGTCAAAGAGGACGATCACGGCATGGACGCCTTGCGCTACATCGTCGTGCACAGGGACTTCGGCAGCGGCCGGTACTTCCGGGGCTGGATCGAGTGACCGGCGCGTCGTTGCCGGACAGCGATCATGCGTGAGAACATTGCGACGAGCTATTGATCGAAGGGCGGGCCACCAGCAGATGACGAGCCTCACGGAGACGTGGCAAGCAGGACGTACCGCGCGAGCGGCCCGCCCGGCCCGGCCCGCCATCCTGCCCGCGCTCGTCAAGCTGGCCGCCCGGCGCCTGCCGAACCTGCGCCGCGCCCGGACCTTCCTGCTGCAGGTGACCGGCTTCGGCTTCATCGACTACGCCGTCTGGGGATGGCATCACCTGGTCGGGTACGCGGCGGTCGGCGTCTCGCTGCTGGTTCTCGAGGCGCTCGGCGGCGACAAGCGGTGAGGAGCGTCCTGGGCGCACTCGCCACCGGCCTCCGGAGCATCCGGGACCGGGCTCCGGTCTCGTACACCGCCGACCGTGGCGGCTTCGTCCTGCCCAGGATGTTCGTCGGTGCGAACAGCGAGACCCAGATGGCCGCCATGGGCGCCGTCGGGACGCTGTTCAACATCGTCAACACCACCAGCTCGGCCGTCAGTGCCGTCGACTGGCACCTGCACCGGCGGGTCCGCCTCAGCCCCGGACTCACCGACGCGCGCACCTGCGACGCCTGCGAGAGGCCCGGCTACGTCCTCGTGGACGATCACCAGGCGCTGCGGTTGTGGAACAAGCCCAACGACCACTGGATCGGCTCCGAATGGCGCGAGGCCGGCCAGCAGCACATCGACCTGGTGGGCGAGAGCTGGACCGTGGTCGAGCGCAACGACGTGGGCGGGTCCATCCCGCTCGGGCTGTGGCCGGTGCGTCCCGACCGGATCGTTCCGGTGCCTTCTGAGCAGGACTTCATCGCCGGGTACATCTACATCGGCCCGGCCGGCGAGCGGGTGCCGCTGCGTGTCGATGAGGTGTTGCCGATCAAGCTGCCCAACCCGCTCGACCCGTACCGAGGGATGGGTCCGGTCCAGTCGATCATGGTTGACCTGGACTCGACCCGCTACAGCGCCGAGTGGAACCGCCGCTTCTTCATCAACGACGCCTCACCCGGCGGCATCATCGAAGTCCCCACCTCGCTGGGCGAGACCGACTTCCGCAGGCTCCTGGAACACTGGCGGGAAAGTCACAAGGGCGTCAACAACGCCCACCGGGTCGGCGTGCTGGAGAACGGCGCCAAGTGGGTCGAACGGCAGTACACCCAGAAGGACATGCAGTTCGTCCAGCTCCGTGAGGTGTCCCGCGAGATCACCCGCGAGGCGTTCGGCTTCCCCAAGTTCGCGGCCGGGATCATCGACGACGTGAACCGGGCCACCGCCGAGGCGTCCATGACCTGGTTCGCACGTCAGCTCACCGTGCCCCGGCTCGAGCGTTGGAAGCGGATGGCCAACCTGCGCTACCTGCCGCTGTTCGGCGCGGCCGGCGCCAACCATGAGTTCGACTACACCTCGCCGGTACCCGAGGACCGGGACGCCGAGAACGCCGAGCGCGAGAGCAAGGCCAACACCTACAAGACGCTGACCGACGCCGGAGTGGACCCGGCCGACGCGGCCCAGATCGCGGGCCTTCCGCCGCTGCGGACCGTTGCGCGCCCAGCACTGGAGGCGATCCCCGCATGAGCATCGATCTGGCCAAGCTCCGCGCCCTCGCCGAGACCGCACGGGCCAAGCAGCAGCAGTCCGAGCAGCGCAGCAACGCCGGGCGGGGCGCCTGGTACAGCATCACGAACCTGGCCGACAAGTCGGAGATCTACATCTACGACGAGATCGGCGGCTGGGGGATCGACGCGCTCACCTTCACCGCCGAGCTGCGCGCGCTGAACACGCCGCTGATCGACCTGCACATCAGCTCCCCGGGCGGGGCGGTGAGTGACGGCCTGACGATCTACGAGGCGGTCCGCCAGCACCCGGCCCGGATCACGTCCTACGTGGACGGCGTGGCCGCTAGTGCCGCCAGTTTCATCGCCCAGGCCGCCGAGCACCGGATCATCGCGGCCACCGGCATCCTGCTGCTGCACGACGCCGAAGGGACCATGATCAACGGCACGGCCGCCGACTTCAACGACATGGCCGAGCTGATGAACGAGATGAGCGCCAACGTCGCCGCGATCTACCAGGACCGCGCCGGTGGCACCGTCGAACAGTGGCGCGACCGGATGCGAGCCGGCGGCGGCATGAACCTCGGAACCCGCTACGTCGGGGCGGCGGCCGTAGACGCGGGCCTTGCCGACGAGGTGGCCGCCGGAGCGCCCAGCAATCGGCTGGCGGCTGTCGTAGACACGCTCGCGCAGCCCACGGACCGCCTGCACGCCGCAGGTGATAATGAACCGACCGCCCCGGAGCTGGACTTCGATGGGCTTCGAGACCTCCTGAAGGGAGTGTTCGAGTGACAACGGCAGTAGCGAAGCCCACGACTCCCGCGCAATGGGAGGAGTACCTCAACGGGTTCAAGGACGCGCCCACGTTCAACGCGGCCCTGGCCGACGGCAGCTTCAAGGACAACCTGAAGAACTACCAGGCGGTCCAGAATGCGGCCGGCGACCTCAACGAGCAGATCGCCGCGCAGGTGCAGATCGCCATCGCTGAGATGGCCAAGAACTCCGGCGCCAAGCCGACCGGCCGGCCGGCCCTCGGCCACCAGATCTCCGGTGAGCACAACCAGAACGCTCGGGGCGTCGGCCTCGACGGCGTCTTCAACTCGGCCGCCGAGTACTTCCAGAACACCCTGCGGGGTATCCGCAACATCCACGAGCTGGACGGCGAGGCCCGGGGCAAGTTCGAGAAGGTCCGCAACTACACCTCGCAGACCGGCGAGGGCGGCGGCTTCCTCGTGCCCGAGGAGTTCCGCTCGGAGATCTTCTCCGGCCCGGAGCTTGAGGCTGCGATCGTGCGGCCTAACGCCACCGTCGTGCCGATGGGCTCGCAGACCCTGCGGTACCCGGCCGTCGACTTCTCCACCGAGGTCGGCGAGATCTGGGGCGGCATCGTCTTCTACTGGATGGACGAGCAGGGCACCATTCCGGACACCTCGGCCTCGTTCGCCGAGGTCGAGTTCAACGCCCACCGGCTCGCCGGTGCGGCCAAGGTCCCGAACGACACGCTCAAGGACGCGGGCGCACTGGACGCCTGGCTGCGCGCCAACCTGCCCCGGGGTATCCGCGAGTTCGAGGACCGCGCATTCCTCAAGGGCGACGGCGTGAAGAAGCCCCTCGGGGCGCTCAGCGCGGGCAACCCGTCGCTGGTCGTGGCCGGTGACGAGTCCGGGCAGTCGACGGCCTCCATCACCTGGAACAACGTCCTGGCGATGGCGTCCCGGCTGCTCCCGGAGTCGTGGGATCGGGCCGTCTGGGTCATCACCCCCGACGCCCTCCCGGAGATCTTCAACATGGCCGTGGCCGTCGGGACCGCCGGCTCTGCCGTGATGATCGAGCCGGGTGGCGGGCGCACCGCTTCGCCGCGTATGACGCTGATGGGCCGCCCGATCCGGTGGAGCCGCAAGGCACCGGCCGCGATGGGCACCCAGGGCGACATCAGCCTGGCCGACTTCTCGATGTACGGCATCGGCGACCGGCAGGACGTCCGGCTGGAGACCTCGGAGCACGCCTTCTTCTTCCAGGACCAGACCGCCTTCAAGGTCATCGAGCGCGTGGACGGCCAGCCGCTCCTGCTCTCGGCACTCAGCCCCGAGAACGGCGGGCCGACCCTGAGCGCGTTCATCCAGCTCGAGACCCGCTCCACCGACTAGTACCAGGAGCCTGGTGGCGCGCTCACAGATCGGCCACCAGGCACGCTCTCAGCCTCGCGCCGGCCAACAGGGCCGCCCGCCGGGCTCAACCACCCGCAAGGGGGAGGCAGCGTAATGCGAGCACTCGGCGATATCGTCGACTTCAGCCCGGCCTTCGCGCCCGTCGACATCGACACCGCGAACGGCTGGACCGGCCTTCGGGTCAGCGTGGCCGGTTGCGCGGCCATCTCGTTCGTGTTCTTCGGCAAGGCCGGCGGCGCGGAAGACCTGGTCATCGACTGGCAGCAGCACACCGCCTACACCGGCGGCAACAGTGCCGACCTCGACTCCACCGGCGTCTCCACCAGCCGGGGCCTCACGGAGTACTACATCAAGGCCGAAACCGCCCTGGACGGCGATGAGCCGTGGGTGCGACCTACGGCGCGATGCAGAAGATCGTCGTCTCGACGGTCGACACCAGCCAGCTCGGCACGGGCTACACGCACGTGTCGGTCACCGGCGCGATCACCACCGGCACCGCGCAGATCTCGGCCGGGCTCTACGTCTTCCACGGGCTGCGCTACCGGCGCCGGCCCGACAAGTCGACGTGGAACTGGCTGAACCCCGGCGCAGCGAACGCCTAGGAGGGACTGCGATGACTGTCATTCAGCAGCCTGAGGCGTACCGTGGCGCGCTGCTCGGCAACGGGCCGGTCAGCAAGGCCACCGGCACCCTCGCCGCGACCACCGTGGCCCTGTTCACCATCACTGGCGGCGAGGTCCTGGTCACGGCGATGTGGGGCGTGGTCACCACCAGTATCAAGGTGGCCAACAGCTACAAG
>Ga0193701_1000134_pt1 | contig 16107 bp, 19 predicted proteins | sample U3s2metaG_FD_143055 | JGI IMG/M metagenome (GOLD analysis project Ga0193701, IMG submission 143055) | Soil microbial communities from a riparian zone of the East river system, Colorado, United States - U3s2 | ecosystem: Environmental > Terrestrial > Soil > Riparian zone | place: USA: East River...
TGCAGCAGGCAAGGACTGGGAGTGGCCTGCGCGTGGCCAAGACTACAGCCACGGTCTGATGCAGCTACTACCTGCCAACTTCCTGAAGAACTTCATCACGCTGTCCAACATCATCAGGGAATGCGGCGAGGACTCAATCGCCTGGTTCCCTGACACCGCCGACGACCTGTTCTACCAGATCGCCTGTGTCTCAGGTGAAGCTGGCGAGCTCATCAACGAGGCCAAGAAGTCACGGCGCGGCACGCACACCTTCGAAGAGCAGAAGACCAAGATCGAGGAGGAGTCGATCGACGTCCTCATCTACCTGGCCAACATCTGGTACATCCTCGGCACCAACGTCACGGAGGTCTACAATGCCAAGCGAGCAGCCAACCTCGAGCGCTTCGGGCCAGGATCTGACCGCGTTGATCCAGCAGGCGAGTGACGAACTCGACACGACCTGCGTCGAGCGTCATCTACGTGGCCAGGAGAAGTACGGCGAGGTCACCTTCCTCGAAAACGACACGGTCGAGATGGCGATGGAGGAAGTCGCCGACCTCATGAACTACATGCGCTACACCTGGATCAAGCTCTGGCTTCTGCGACGATCCATTCACAAGGTCGTCGAGAAGCACCCCGCTGCTGACTCGCAGGGATTCATTCCACTCAAGGAGATGTAGTCATGATCGATCAGTCCATCCTCGCCAGGCACCCGAGGAACGTTCAGGACGTAGTTCGGTTCCTCGACTCATCACACCTGGCTGATGCACGGCTCCGCTTCACCGTTCAGAAGTTCGAGACCCTCGCGGCTGAGCTCCTACTCGACATGAACACGTCGGCCGACCTCGTCCTGACCCTACGCGCTCTCGTCGTAGCCAAGAACCTCGCCATGCAAGCCAAGATCCTCGACATCGAGGACAACGGCGACAACGTACAGACTCAGTCAGGACTATGACATCCTCACCCCTTCCGTTCTTCCACAAGTATACAGTGCACTGCCCGGACTGCGGGTGGCGAAGGTTCCGGCGTCGGAAGGTACTTACAAAGTATAGACGCCACTGGCATAGGAGACACAATGCAAGTCGCACTTATTCCCCCGACAAGTATGCTCTACATGGTCGCCAAGCACCCATTGCATATGGTGATCCCGGAGGGCCTGAAACAGTCAGCATACGCGAACTTCTACAGGCTCATGAGCTTGCAGGCGACGAGTACCCTGATGTTGGACAACGGCGCCTACGAAGCCGAAGGTCCACAGGGTCCGCTGAGCGATGACCAACTCTGCTCGATGATCTTCGAGTACGGCATCGACAAGTTCGTGCTGCCAGACTTCCTCGGGAACTCGCGCAAGTCGGTCGACGCTGCTGAGCGCTTCCTTCACGTCTGGAACATGCACCAGCAGTCGATCGGTGCCAAGCACCACCCGATCAACTTCATCGCTGCTGTGCAAGGTGCCGATGAACACGAGCTGGAGGCGTGCATCGAGTACTACTGTCAGCTCGAAGAGGACTTCGAGATCCCTCTCACCTTCGGACTACCTCGATGGATAGCCGATGAGATGGGCAGGCATACTCGACTCGAGTTGGCCGACTGGATCGCCAGCCACGAACCGCACCCAATTCATCTGCTGGGCATAGCCTCTGACTGGCCAAACGAGATCCAGTATCACGGCGATCTGGTCACCAGCATCGACACCTCGGCTCCGTTCTCTTGGGCAGCAGCAGGACTACGGCTCAGCATCAACGACCGACCAGCAGCGCGACCCGCGAACTACTTCAGCCTCGACGCCCGTCTCGTCGATGAAGAGCTGGCCAGAAGGAACATCGAGACCCTATGGGGGTGGGCCAATGGCCAGGAAGCACCCAGCCGCTCTGTGTGAGGAATGTGATCTGTATGACATCGGCCGATTCGTTCCTTCGGAGGGACCTGAAAAGGCTAGCCTGTGTATACTTGGGGAGGCTCCAGGAGCGAACGAGGCACGCCTCGGACGTCCTTTTGTGGGGGTCTCCGGTAAGCTCCTCGACAAGATCATGGAGCACTACCACATCGACAGGGCCACCACCCTACTCACGAATGCTTGCCTCTGCAGGCCTCCCGACAATGCCACGCCCTCCCAGACAGCGATACGTAGCTGTAGGCCCCGTCTGCTACAGGAGCTCCGCGACCGTGACGTGGAAACAGTTGTGGCTATGGGTAACTCCGCGGCCGGAACGCTGCTGGGAACTTCGAGCGGTATCACGAAGCTACGCGTCGGCCCTCCAAGGCAAGTCGAAGAGCTTGGAATTCAAGTCATACCAACCCTTCATCCAGCGGCCTGTCTACGACCGAAAGGGGATGCTTTCTTCCCATCCATAGTCAATGACTTCGGCAAGCTGTTCAGGCCCACTGATGACTGGACCGAGCCTCTCTTCGTTGTCATTGACGATGTAGAGACGGCTCTCAAGGCAGTCGACGAGCTGCCACTAACTCCAATCACAGTCGACATCGAGACTGACGTAGACAAGGATGTGGCATTCGAACATGCGTCGCGTTACAAGCTCCTATGTATCGGAGTGGGTTACGCTCCCGGCAAAGTCGTGGTCTTCGGCGAAACGGTATGTAACGATATTCGTTTCATGTCACGTCTGGGGCAATACCTACGCTCTCACAACCGCATCATTGCACAGAATGGAAAGTTCGACCTTGGTGGGCTGTTCCATCGCCTGGGCTCAATCCGCCTCTGGTTCGACACGATGCTGGCTTCATACTGTCTCGATGAGCGACGAGGAATTCACGGCCTCAAGTATCTCGCCGTGGAGCTCCTAGGCGCACCCCGCTACGACGACGAGATCAAGCAGTACCTATCACCGAAGGTGGGCTATGGCGCAATTCCCCGACCTATCCTTTACCGTTACAACGCCTACGACTGCGCTGCTACGTACGCGCTATGGCAACTATTCACCACTCTCATGGAGAAGGAGCCTGGGCTCCGTGCACTGCACGACTTCCTGGTTCGAGCCTCCAACGAACTCCTGTACCCCGAGCTCAACGGAATTGGAGTCGACAAGCCATACAACGCCGAACTCGAAGAGTTCTATGTTCGTCGCCTTGCCGTCCTACGACGAGATATGCAAATCACGTCTGGTCGACCTGCCTTCAACCCCAACTCGCCCAAGCAGATCGTAGAGGTACTGGAAGAAGTATTCCACATCAGAGTGCCACGCAAGCGCAACCAGAAGGGCGAGATGACGAAGTGCACTGACAAGGAGGTCATCGCCTACCTGATGGAGAAGTGCGAACCGTGGGGCGAGTACTACGACTTCCTTGCCTGCCTTGCAGAGCATCGACTGGACGCCAAGTCGTACGGCACATACGTCAAGGGCATCAAGCTTCGAATGTACAAGGGACGTGTGTTCCCCACGTACCTGCTTCACGGTACAACCACAGGGCGCTTGAGTTCCAGGAACCCGAACATCCAGAACATCACCCGCGGATGGAGGCTCCGTAAGCAATTCGTGCCTTGTACTCCTGGGAACATATTCGTACAGTTCGACTACAAGCAGATCGAGGCACGCGTTCTAACCTGGCTCGCTCAGGAACCATACCTGCGTGACATCTTCAACGATCCTTCGCGAGACCTGTTCGACGAGCTAGCAGTCGTTCTCTACGGAGACGTGACACACCTTACCAAGGCACAAATGAAGGAGTTGAGAATCCGTGTCAAGGCCTACTTCTACGGACTCGGATACGGTCGAGAAGCCAAATCCATTGCAGAAGAGCATGGCATGTCAGTCCCAGAAGCTCAGAGGGGAATGCGTGCGTTTTTTGCTGTCATTCCCCGGATTGTTGAGTTTCGTGAAGAAACTCGCCGAGCAGTCCTGGATGGAGCGGATCTCACGACTCCTTTCGGAAGACATCGACGATTCACTCTAATCACGAAGGACAACCGACACGAGATCCTGAACGAGGCCTTGGCATTCAAACCTCAGTCGATTGCCTCGGACACATGCCTCCAGGCTTTCACTTGGGTAAGACCAGCTATTAAGGGTATCGCGTGGGTGCGTAACCTCGTACACGACTCGATGCTAATCGAGACCTCTCCAGACAACCTAGGTAAGGTGTCAGACATAGTCGTAGACCATATGGTCAAGTCAGGCAAGTTGGTCGTTGGCGACTACGTCAACATCGACGTGGATATTACTACTGGTACAGATTGGGGACAACTGTAATGGCTAAGCTAGTACGATCAGGAGATGTCGCCGAGGCACTCATCAAGGCAGGTCTTATCGAAGGTCCACTCGATCGCGTCAGGCGTATCGTTATCGACTTGAAGGCAGAGGACCTACCCGTTATATACGTCGAGTACGAAGTCAGTGAACACATCCTCGACGTGATACCCGTACTAACAGGAATCGAGGTGAAGCATGCCTAAAGGAGTAGCGGCCGAAGTTGGTGCGACCTTTACGAATGCCAACGGTTACCATCACACCAAGACGGAGACTGGCTGGAGAGCTACTCACGTCATCAACATGGAGGAGAAGCTGGGTCGTCCCCTCCTGCCTCACGAGTACGTCAAGTTCGTAGACGGCATCAGGTCGAACTACTGCATCGACAACCTCGAACTACGTACTCGCGGAGACCGAAAAGGACCGCAGTCACGTATCGATACGATCGATGCCCAAATCGAGGAACTCCAAGCCGAACGGGAGGAGCTCGTCAGACTTCTAGCTTCTAAAGAAGCTCCCTGAGAATAGACTCTTATAGACCGCAGTCTACTAGCGTCTAACAAACTTAAACCAGTGATCTCGTACCCTAGTAAGGGTCACTGGACGCAAGCGGTCTAACAAAGTCTAAACTTAGGAATAGACTACAGAGGGACATACGTGAAGATCATAGTCATCGACCCCGGTGGCACAACGGGCATCGTCATCATCACGTTCGATGGATTCGTGCAAGGCTTCATCCGGAAGCACTTCAAGGCAATCCATATCGGAAACAACAGTGCGCATCACAAGAGGTTGTGGACTTTTCTCGTCCATGAGCACCCGGACACCATCGTATGTGAGCGCTTCGACAATTCGGGAGATGTTGCGGCCAAGATGATCTCCCTCGAATACATTGGTGTTGTCAAGCTGTACGCAGAGCTGTTCGATATCAAGGTTGTGTGGCAAGGCGCAGACATGGCCAAGAACTGGGCACCCAACGACAAGCTCGCCATGACTACGCTTATCATCACACCAGTGTCGAAGTGGAAGCACGCCAACGATGCTATGCGCCATGCCCTGTACTGGATCTGCTTCTACGCACCCAAGGAGTTCAGCACCATGAGGCTACTCCTACTTGAGATGATGCGAACAGACCCCTAGCCTGGCCCCGAGGGACGGCACGGCAGCGCCGAGGACCAGGCTAGGAGAACTACCCTCCTACTTGGGAGGAGTCGGTTCTACCGGCGAGGGAAAGGGCGGCGCCGGTAGTTGCTGGATGAGTTCCGGCTTCACGTCGATCCGGAACGTGTGCTTGGTGTAGTACCCCACCGCAAGGGTGAGCAGGCCCGGTACCAGCACGTAGACCCAGGAGACGATGACGTCAGGAACGTCGCCCTTGAACACGTAGTTGCCGAGCGCCCATAGTGCCAGCCCGGAGGCTGCTGCCGTATACGATGAGGCTGTGACCTTGCGTTCGATAGGCCTGGCCATGACTAGGCGGCCTTCAGGGTACCGCCCAGAGCCTTGAACTCGTCGGGGGTGATGTCCACCGCCGTGGTCTGGCCCAGAGCCGTGAGGTAGGCCGCGGTGTTGCTGACGAGCGCGCCCTTCGAGTCGGTCTGGCTCTGGGTGACGTGGTGCAAGGTTGAGCCGGAGAGCAAGAAGACCCCGGGCCACTGGACGTGCTGGTCAGCACACAGCTGACGTGAAACTTCGAAAACGATCATTTCATCTCCCTCTGATGGTGCGGGCGGGACGGGTGGGATCGGAACGGAGGGCTGGTGAGCCATAGCGGACAGCTCTGCCAGCGTGTGGCCTGTGATTGAAGTGTCGCAGAAGCCTGCTCCACTCCAGCTAGTCTTGTTCGCGCCGGTCGAACCGTTCGTCGACTGCCACAGGGTGTGCGGAAGCGATGGCTCCGTGTTCCTGTAGGCTGCGACCCAGGTTCGCCGAGCCGAGTTGAAGATTGGCGCTAGGCCGTGCTCGTTGGCGAATGACTCACCGCTGTAGAGCCACGAGCGTCGCTCGAGTGGGAGCTTGTCGAGCCCGTAGAAGTGGTCGACGAAGCTCAGCCACGCGTTGGCGCGACCTGACTGATCACCACTTCCTTCCTCCAGGTCCATCATCGGTATCGAACCCGGGAACAGGGCTGAGAGCGGGCCGACCCAGTTGCAGAACGCGACGGCTTGCGCGCGTGCGTCCTGGTCGGCACGTATGTAGTGGTACAGGCCTATGAAGTCGTAACGCCTAGCCTTCAAGGCCGTGTAGTTGGCTACGAACATGCCGTCGAGATGGGTGATCCCATACCCGACACGAATGATCGCAGCTCCACCGTTCTGGGACTCTACACCACCCCAGTTCGGTGCTGTTGGGCCGGATTGGAATTCACTCACATCCGGCATTTTGACAGTCATTGAGCCTCCCTCTGGCTGTCTTGATTATCTTCCGTTTGACCTCTTCGTATCTGCCTCTGTCGCTCCACCTCCTCAGCGCCTGCCTTCTGTTCCCTGTAAAGTACGTATGCCCTCCAGATCAAGATCACTGGTATCGACGTAAGGGCAATCGCGACTACGTAGGTATAGAACAGTCCAGTAACTGGTATACCGAACACCCTATGCAAGAACGCAGGAAGCAACGCTATACCAATGGCAAGGTCGAACGCGATCAGGTTCCAGCCAAACTCATGACGCCACCATGGGAAGTAGATCCCTACGAATGGGAACAGCGCAGCTGCCAAGAAGCCTATAAAGATGGCGTCCTGAATCCAGTCAGTAAGAAACTGGAACTGTGTCACTTATCCTCCTCGTCGGGTCTACGTTGGAATGCCTTGCGTACCAGATCTGTAACGTGGTTATCCTGGCGAAGGGCAGACAGGGGGACTATTACTTGGATCTTTGCCTCGTCCAGTCGCTGCTGTGACAGCTCGCGTTCGTGACGAGCCTGTTCTAGGTCACTCTTCATTCTCCTTGATCGCCACATTTCCCTGAATCTCCACATCAGTGCTGAATCTCCCTGTGGAGGGTGGTCATAACGTCCCGAACTATTTGGCCTGTCAGGACTCCGGCATCGCCTCTAGCCCGCTCCAGTCGTAGAGCTTCCTTCAGCTCGGCGATCTCTTCCTTCTTCTCATCCATGGCTGCCTTGGTATGTATCAGACCACAAATCCATAGGACGAAGAATGCAATCGCCGTACCCCCAGTGCTTCCACCAACGAGTGATAGGACGTCACTCGGCGACATTTCACCTCCCTAACCACCCCAGAAAGGCTGACCGTTAGCCCTGTAGTTCATGGCAGCAGCCTGTGTACCCCCACTATACTGGGTTGCCAGGTTCTTGTGGTTGCCCAGAGTTGCGACCAACGCATCAGCATCAGGAGCGGACATACCGAGGCCATTAGGTGTCGTAGCCTGCAGGAACGCAGAGCCACCCATCGAAGCAACGTAGTCGCTTCGGTTCACCAGCTTCTGGAAGAGATCTCGTAGGCCAGTCAACTCCTCAGCTGTCGCCTGAAGAAAGAGCCCCGAGTTAGGAACGTTGGCCGCCATGTTTCCTCCTAGATCAGCGGTAGAACTCCTACGGCATGTAGTTCGGTAAGCGCTCCGGCGGTGTTGACGCCAGATATGTTCACTCCGCCGGCGGACAATATTCCTATCCAGGGAGTGCTATTGGCTGAGTTAGCTGCCGCAGTTGTAGACGCTGGCCACCGCTTCGCAACACTAGGTTGGTAAGAAGCAGGGAGACTGCCATCAGCCCAGAGCCTAGTACCATCCGTCTTGGTACCAATCGTAGTCAGGACGAAGCTGAACGCCAACAGCCCGTCGGCAGTAAGCCTATACTTAGCATGACCTGTGCCAATACCCCAACTGTTGGACATGGCCGGCATGTTATGCCAAGTCTCAGGGACTTGTGGAGTGCTACCCGGCTGGAAAGCAACAGAGGTGAGCTGGGTGACAATACCAGTCACGTACGTCTGACCAGAATCGCCCGAAGGTGATCCGATACGTGGATACGCAAAGGCTGCTGAAGCGGGCGCTTGCAGTGCTGCCGAGATCAACGTCCAAGTGTTTGGCGTAACCGTTATCGACAGGTTGGTAGGACCTGCAATAGCACCGTGCGACGAGTCCTGGAAGTCGAAGCCTACCTGTACCGTCGAGACACTGGAGTTGACATATGCCTGGACCTGATACTGTTGAGACGGTACGACAGGGAACGGTGTGTCCGATAGCATCAACGCACCAGCACCTGAGCCATCGTTGATGTACAAGCCTGCGTAAGGGTAAGGAGCTGGATCAGGCGGGTCGCTAACAACGGAGAACACACCTGCAGTAGCTTCCCAGCCAGTAGGGTCCATGCCCCAGAAGTATGGGTTCAGACTCAACGACGCGACGACCTGATTCAGACTCTTGCGTACAACTCCAGCGTTCTGCACCTGCAAGGACCTGATGTCGTTCTGTGCACCTCTTACGGACCTTACAATGTCGAACGTCTGTGCGTGTTGGTACCTAGGCATTAGTCACCACCCGTAGCTTCGTCGAAGACGAGCGCGATCTGCTCAGTGCCCTGTCCTTCGTCTGGAGGCTGAATAGACCATCCGATCGCACGCACCTTGAAGGTGTTGCCTACTGGGAAACGGGGATCAGTGACATTCGCTACGACGTAATCACCCATACCGTAAGACCCAAACTCTGGGAAAGCTGCACCCAGGAGGTCGACGTGGTGCGTCACGATCGGTACAGGGAGAGAGCTCAAGTCCGAGGTCGCATGCTTCGTTATCGTCGTTTGGTCCGTCACACCAGTATAGCTGTTCACACCTTCCCAGATCGGGTACCCAGACGCCCTCGATATCGGGTCGCCTGCTGAGCCAACAATAGCCGCAGCGCCGTCGCCGTCTCCTACAGCCCACCATTGGTTGTTTCCTGACGACGAGTTTTCAGTGTAGATGTAGTCAGCTATCGGCCCAGGATAGTCAACTGTTAGGTCTGTTTGTCCTACTGGGTTACCAATGGGCGTAGCAACGACAAGTTGCTTCTGGGGCAATCCAGTTTCATCTTCGTACCAAGCGATAGTGTAGTCAGGCCCAGTACTCTGAGTCACTACGGACTGGATCAAGTCGTCATACGAGGTAGACAAGTCATACCCGTTGATAGTGAGCTGAACGACTGGATCGATTAGAGGCATAACGGCTAGGCCGGCTACACCAATGTTTCCTGCAGTGATGTTCTGGAGTTGATGCCAAAGGTAGTCGATCGTAGCAACCTGACCCAATTTCAAGATCTGTGTGGTCTTACCAAGAATCAGACGCGGGAACCTTCTCGTCGCGTAGACCTCGAACGTCTGCCCCGTCAGGGTCAACGACTTACCATTCGACTGGTACTCACGACTGAGTACGATCCCGCCCCAAACGATCTGGTCTTCCCTGTACACCCAGAACGCTGTCCTGCCAGGGGTAGTTCTGGCTAGTAGCTCGTCGTTGGGCACACGCTTATCGTCCAAGCGCATGCCAGCATTCATGTTGCCAGGCTTGTTCAGCTGACAGTCCAGAGAGACGTTCTGAACAGGCAGCTCTCCTAGGATCCTGTTGGAAACAAGATCCGTGGCGAGATACGTGTAGTGTGCTACCATTAGTCTAGTGGCACCCGCCCGGAACTGTCAAACGTCGCAGCTCCTGAAGGTGCCTGTGACGTCACAACCCCCGCTGTATTGATTGTAGTGTGACAAGCTGCACCAGTATCTGGAACGCCAGGGATACGTTTTACAACAGCTGGCCGATACTGTGAAGGTAGAGTGTTAGGCCAAAGTAGGCTTCCTGGCACGCCCGTTCCAGTAAGGTTGATGTCTATCTCCAGCTCACCATCGGTAGTAAGCCGATACCTACCACGGGCGATAGTCCAACCCAGACCGAACGTTCCCAACGAGTGCCAAGGATCAGCAACGTTGAGACCGATAGGTATGTACTGGTAGGCACCGTTGACTATGATGCCTAGAAGGTTGGTGTCGGTTTCGAACCACATCGTGCCCTCAGGCGCCGATAGCGACGGCTTTGCCGACGAGGTCGTAGGCCAGACACCCTTGAGACCGTTGATGAGTCTGTTGTCAATGACAGTGCCACCACCGTTGGTAACTGTCATGTTCGGCACGACACGAATCAGCGCCAGTGGGACCGAGTTCGCAGGTGCTGCAGGAGTAGCACCAGGAGAGCTAGATGCGAACGTACCTGTCGTAACCACTGCATTCCAGTTAGCAGTAGCGTCACCAGGGTCTACAACGACGGCGTCGACGCGATCGGTTCTCCACTGCGTAGCTGAAGAAGCCGCAATAGAGACGTTGAAGTTCGCCGTATTGTAACCAACGTACATCCCATTCCACGCTGTCGTGTGCGGAATGTTAGCTACGCCTGTGCCGATCTGGACGTTCATGGATGCCAGACCAGTAACGGCACATGCAGCACCGAAGTAGGGATCTACTCCACCAACAGGACTAGTACCACCAGCAGCGAAGGGTGCACCAGTAGAAGTCGCGTGCGCTACCCTAAACAGCTGCGCAGGGTGGTCACTACGTCCTTGGCACGCGTAGGGGGGTTCGATTGCTGCCATGATGGTCCCTAGTAGTAGGTGTTGTAGAGCTTGACTGTGCAGGAGCCCGTTCCTGCATCAGCAGTGAACGAAATGGTATCTGAGACGCCAGGCGGAACGCTAATCCACTGCCTGCCCGTCATAGATGTACGACGACTAACGAAATTGTTCAAGATGATCGACTTTAGCCTAGTATCGATCGTCAGAATATCGCCAGCCGCCAAGGAGATGTTTAGCGCCATAGTAGTGCCACTGTTACTATCGACTATCACAGGATTGGTAACAGGACCCGTAATCGTGATAAGTGGGTAAGCTGTGTGGTTGCCATTGTTCGTAACCGTAGCACCGAAGTTAGGCAGTGCACCGCCAAAGCCCAAGTTGAACGCCACGTTGAATGACATACCCAAGATCGACAACGTAGGCACAGCTATCGTAATGCTCGCTGGTATAGCGTCGTAGATATACGGGTCCTCAGCTACCAGTGTTGCCTGTATGGCAGTCAAGCCTGCACGTCGGCCACCATCAATGTCATAACGGAAACCCCCGCCTTGACAGTTAATGAACCTAGTTGGCCTATTGGGCAGCTGGAAGTAGAAAGGTCTAACGTCGTCCTTGGTATAGTCGGCACGTAGTGAGTCTAGCAACGAGTCGGGATCGCTAGGATTGGTGTACAAGTTACCTGTGAGGACAATCGTCCGCGCTGACACGAACGGCGAGTCGACGTAGGTACCATCCATACCCTGATGCTCATCTGTCGACGTTCGCAACGGAGCAGTGTCGAGGCCACTCACACTGAGGATGTCAATGAAGGGCAGACCCATGTCATCGGTATTGAGTGTAGTGCCTACGTCATCGAACTGGAACTCGTAGTCGTTCAGCGAAGGTGCCATTACGCGGACCTCCTTGCGAGTTCCCAACCTAGCTCAGCTGCATGCCTACGCGGATCGATCTCGTTGGTGTAGATGATGATAGTCTGCCCGCCAGGAGTGACCTTCTCGCCTCCGCGGAAGCTCACGACTTCAGGTCCGTTTTCGCCCACTACTCGACGGCCAGGCGAAGCCCAGTTCGTACCTAGAGCGTAGCCATGACCAGAACCGAGCTGGCCTACGCCACTACCAAAGCCCCTACCATGCGCAGCATAGTTCAACGCTGCGGCGATGTTGGCTAGTGGGTTGTAAATGTCGAACGAAGTGCCAGGCCAGTGGTAGGCTAGGAACGTACTCATAATGGTTTGCATCAGGCCGCGTGACGGGTCACCATGCTGAGCGTTGATGTCAGTCAGGTTGATGGCTCGTGGGTTACCACCGGACTCGGTTTGCATCTGGTAGAGTACAGCACCCACCAGCGAAGGTGACAGACCTTCCATGCCTAGTGCCCGAAGGACCAAACCCCTCCACTGCTGAACACCTGCTCCAGCCTTGTAGTTGACACCTGCACCCGACGCGGACCCGGTAATGGTATGCCACAGCCCCGCGATAGCCTTCTTCGCCATTGCCACAGGGAGAGTAGCTGCCATTGAAGCAAGTTGGCTTCCTGCGCCGCTCTTGATTCCAAGTGCGCCTATGAGTGCGTTACTGAACGCCTCCGAGTTGCCAGTAGCAGCTGCCAGCAACATTTTGCCTGCTGCACCAGCGAGATGAAGAATGCCTGTAAGCGGTCCGAGTGCTGGCCCCGTGGGATTGACAGATTGTCCGAATCTGGCAACAGCTGGTGGAATCTGTCCGCCCGTAGCATAGCCAGGAACACCCATCATGCTGAAGACCCAAGCCCACTTGCGGGACCTGTTCTTGTCTACGACGGTCTCGCCAGCTTCCAGTAGCGCCGGGATCCTATCGCCTCCACCGAACCCGGCAAGCTTGCCGCCTGCAGCCATCATCGGGATGTTTGGAAGGTTGAAGCGCTTCAGTCCAATGGCGCCCATGACATCGTTCCAGAGACGTCTGATGCCGTTGTCGTAGACGGTACCAATCACGAAGTTGACAGGAACCTTGAAGACGTTCTCAATCCCGTGCCAGATACTGCTCAGGCCGCTAACGGTATTCCTGGCACCCGACTTTATGTCGCCCCAAACGTTGTTGAGGAACTTCGTTATGTTGTGCCAGACTGACTGCGTAGTATCGTAAACGGAATGCCAGATGCTGAAGAACATCTGCTTCAAGGCATTGAAGATCGGAATTGCTGCGTTCCTGATAGCGTTCCAAGACTGAACCAGGAACCCCTTGATAGAGTTCCAGATCTGTACGCCCAGGTTTCGAATGTCGACTAGTGCCTGATGCCAGTGACCAGTGATGACGTCGAGGAAGACGCTGAAGACTGCGACTATTACGTCCCAGGCGATCTTCATGACCGACTTGATACCCGCCCAGGCTATCTTCACGACAGCCGTCATCACTGCGAACCAGATCTTGAAGGCGGCTAGAATGACTGCCCAAGCGATTCTGAAGATGCCCTTGATTATGTCCCAACCAGTCTGAGTGGCAAGCTTCAGATAGTCCATGCCAAGCTTGAAGATCGTCGATATAATTGCCCAAGCGACCTTGAAGATGCCTGAGATGATATCCCAAGCGGACTTGGTGAGATCGACGATGCCGCCCCAGATCTGCTTCAGCACATTCACGGCGACCTTGAAGATCGCCGTGGTCATGTTCCAGTAGGCCTTGGTAGTGTCAACGATCCCGCCCCACATCGTGGACCAGACCTTCTTGACAGCGTCGCCGTGAGTCTTCCACCAGCCATCGAAGTTAGACGAGATCCAACTCGTGATGCCACTAAAGATGCCAGTGATCTTATCCCATGCACCCTTGATCGCACCGTAGACCTTGTTCCAAGCATCTACTGTAACACGCGTTACAGCGCTCCATGCATCCGATAGGGACTTGCCGATGACCTGCAGAACGTGGTCGATCCAATGCCAGATGTCGAACCACATGTCGTGGAACCACTTACTGATCGGATCCCAGTAGTGGTAGATCAGGTACGCAGCGATGGCCAGAGCCGCAACGGCTGCGATGATGAGCCCGATCGTAAGTATGATGGGCGCGAGAGCAATTTCGGTAGCAGCCAGGATCGCCGAGAAGATCAGCCATGCACCTATCGCGACAAAGACGATGCCTGTCAGCAACAACATGACGGACACCACTGCTATGACGATAGCAATGATGGTAAGGAGAGGCTTTGGAAGTGTGCCCATGAACTTGAAGAAGGTTGCTAGTGCAGCTGCGACCTTGCCCACGATTGGAAGGAATGCTTGTCCCAGTACAATCATGAACGCCTGGAAGTTGTTTTTGAGCAGTTGGATCTTAGCTGCAGGCGTATTCGACATGATGTCGTAGGCAGCCTTGAGCGCACCCTTACTCTTGCCCATGTTGCCGACCATTGTGTTCAACTGGCCGAAGTTGTGAATGGCGATGTCGAAGAACCTCATCGCCTGAATCGTTCCGCCAGTGCCCTTGAACATAGTCGTCAGGACGTCGTTGAGCTGAGTCGGGTTCAAACCCTTGAGGGCCATTCCCAGATTGGTCATGATCTGGTTGATCGGAAGCATCTTGCCAGCTGCGTCCGTGACCTTGATCATCTGGTCGTGAGTGAAGCCCAACTTGTGTGCAACGTCGAGACCTAGAGCATCTTCAACGGTTGCACCTAGACTCTGGATCTTGTCACGCGACTTGCCAAGGGCATCCAGAGCACGACCAACCGTAGAGGCAGCCTGACTAGCAGACAGACCGTTCCTAGTGACGAACGCCATCAAGGCAGCCGTCTGTTCGAAGGTCTGGTTCTGCCTAACCGCTGGACCTGTTACGCGACCAATCGATCGGGCGAAGTCACCGTAAGTACCGACACCGTACTTGACCAGGTTGAACATGATGTCCTGCACCTTGGTGACATCACGGACCTTCATCTGGTAGGCGTTCATAATGCCAATAGTGGCACGTTCAGCTGTGGAGAGGTCTACCTGGCCTGCTACAGCTTCCTTCGAGAAGTTGTTGAGGAGGAACTTGGCCTGTGTAAGGTTGACGTCCATCGACGAGAAGATGTCGTACAGGCCACCCTGGATCTGATCCAGAGGTACTGCGATTGATCTAGCAGTGGCAAGACCAGCTTCTGATACCTGTTCGAAGGTGGCCTTGACACCGAACATCTGAGTCTTGGTCAAGGCGACTTGCCTGTTGTACTCGATCGCAGCAGAGGTCGCCTTGCCCAAGAAGACAAGGCCCGCCGCTCCTACGGCGCCGATAGCTACACCGACGGCCATGAGCGACGAGCCCGTCTGCATCTGCTGTTGAGCGGCCTTCTTGGAAGCCCCCTCTAGGTTGTTGAAGTCGCCAGCCAGATTCCGCAGTACGCCAGAACCCATGTTCTGTGCTCGTACGACGAGGAGTACTTCCCTGACACCTAGCGGCACTTCTCACCTCCCACGCTTGAGCTCCGCCTGGTGCTGGTCCATCTGCTCCTTGGCCTTTATGGCGACCATCGTCAGGTCCATTCCGTAAGCAACGAACGAATCCTGATCAAGCCACCCTCCAGGTCCAGGCAAACAGTGGAACTCCAAACACATGACGGTGAGCCCGTACAGCTGCTCAGCTATCTGTTCTTCATCCGAAGCCCAGCCGACTGTGTCTAGTTCTGCTCTGGACTTACCAGCGCCGAAGACACGACGTCGGATTTCACTATCGAGTTTGGGAGGTCGCTCTCCCAGTCGTGCATCGTGTCGATCAGCTCGGAGATTTCCTCGCCGATCCTACCGTCGAGCTGCTCCACGTCCTGGGGGTTGTTGAAGTTGAGCTTGCGGCCCTGCTCGTCCTCGAGGTTGTGGTCCACGACGCAGGTCTTGAACTCGTACTGCGCGACTCTGGTCTGCGTAGGCGTGACACCCATCGTCGCTGTCTTGTGCTTGGTGTCAGCCGTCATGGACATCGACATAGCGATGTCCTGGCGGTGAAGTCGCTGACCATGCGTCATCCGCTTGAGGTCAATCCAACCACCAGGACATGAGCTGAGATCGAAGTGCTGGGACTCGGTTGAAACTGTTGCCTTGGGCATTGCAGATCCTCCCTCTGGATCTTGTGTACTACGGAACGATGACTTCCTGCGTCTTGTAGATGATGTCGTACTCGTTACCACTGCCGTCGAGCACGGTCTGGTAGGTGATGGCTGCGCGGATCAGGTCGCCGACGCCAGAAAGCGGAACCTGGTACACGTCCTTGATTGCGTTGAATAGGTCGAACTGGATGGAGTTGTTAGCTCCTGTGGTGGCGACGACCTTGATCGCCTGGCCTGTCACGGCCTTGAAGCCGGTGTAGTCGGTCGCGTCGAGGAAGTCCCTGGAGGCCGTCATCTGACACGTCCGCTCACCGAAGCTGGCGAACTGGGCA
>Ga0193701_1000139_pt1 | contig 15847 bp, 13 predicted proteins | sample U3s2metaG_FD_143055 | JGI IMG/M metagenome (GOLD analysis project Ga0193701, IMG submission 143055) | Soil microbial communities from a riparian zone of the East river system, Colorado, United States - U3s2 | ecosystem: Environmental > Terrestrial > Soil > Riparian zone | place: USA: East River...
TATGGGTGTTGATTTTTGGCCGGGCACTGGTCGGCTAACACGGGCAGAGACAATCATTGACGGAACAGCGGTAGCTATTCAGGGTTCGCTCGTCTTTAGCTAATAGCAGGGAGGGCGGGCAACGTGGCAGTTACCTATGATGCTGTAGGACCGGGCGCTACGGGTATCGCGTTTACTACCAGCCCTGGAACGTGGTCGCATACTAACAACGGCAACACGATTGTAGTTGCTGTTACTATCTTCACCGGATCAGCGAATACAGTTACCGCCGTAACGTACGGTGGCGTTGCCCTCTCCTTTCTTAAATTTCAGGCTAGTGCTGGCGGTAGCGCGGGCGGGGTATCCTTCTACGGACTATCTGGCCCCACCGTACCAACCGGAACTAATACCGTATCTGTTTCGACATCGGAGTCTAACAATCATAACGCAGGTTCGGTAAGTCTAGCCGGTGGGGGCGGTTTCGCGACTCCTGTTTCTAATAATGCCGCTGGTACAACATCGGTAACTGTGTCGGTGCCCGGCACTGTTTCGGGCGGAATGATCGTTACCGCCGCGTGTTTCGGTTCTAATACCGGCACGTTCTCGGGCACGAACAGCGTTGCTATTCGGTGGCAACTCAACCATTCCGGCCTTTCCGGGGCTGATAACGGGGTTGAAGGCACCGTAGCTTCTGTTGGTGGTGCCCAGACGGTAGGTTTCAGCAATTCCGCTACAGATGACTGGGGAATTGTTGCAGTTGAGGTATTGCCTACGAGTGCAATTGGTATGCCGCAGCAACGCCACAGAAAGTCACGTCGTAGGAATAACCAGCGCCGTCGCCAGTGGGTTTGGCAGGCCATTACAGGTTCTTTGGATATTACCGGCACGGGAAGTGTCAATACTAATAAGCCGGTTGCTTCCGGCACGGGTATTGAAGAATTTGCAGCTACTGGAAGTAGTAACGCTAAGAAGCCAGCGGCATCAGGAACCGGCGTTGAAGCATTTACCGCTACTGGTAGTAGTTCTGCAAAGAAGCCTGCTGCCAATGGAACCGGAACTGTTGGCGGAATTACTGGCACGGGCTCAAGTAGTATTAAGAAGCCTGCGGCTAGCGGTACCGGCGTCGAGCAGTTCTTGGCTACTGGCAGCAGTGCTCTCAAAAAGCCTGCCGCATCTGGAACCGGAACTAACTTCTGGGGTACTGGTAGCAGTTCTGTTAAGAAGCCTGCTGCGAATGGTACAGGCGTCGAGCAGTTCTTGGCTACTGGTAGTAGCAGGGCTAAGAAGCCTGCTGCGTCGGGCACCGGAACTAACTTCTGGGGTTCTGGCTCAAGTAGTATTAAGAAGCCTGCCGCTTCTGGTACAGGCGTCGAAGTATTCACCGCTACAGGTAGTAGCAGGGCTAAAAAGCCTAGCGCTTCTGGCGTAGGTACAAACTTCTGGGGTTCTGGTAGTAGCTCAGTCAAAAAGGCTGCGGCTAGCGGAACTGGCACAGAAACCTTTACCGCCACTGGCTCGTCAAATGTGAAGAAGCCTGCCGCTTCGGGTACTGGTTCAATTCCGGGTATCTCGGGTACTGGCAGCAGTAGCATTAAGAAGCTGGTGGCTAGCGCCACGGGTACGGAACAGTTCTCGGCAACGGGAAGTAGTTCTGTCAAGAAGCCTGCGGCATCCGGCACGGGTACAAACTTCTGGGGTTCGGGTAGCAGCGCCGTTAAAAAGCCTGCCGCTTCGGGCGCTGGCACAGAAACCTTTACCGCTACAGGTAGTATTTCTATAAAGAAAACTGCTGCAAACGGTACGGGGACTAACACTGCCGCAGGAGTGACGGGTACCGGCCAAACTACTATTAAAAAGATTAACGTTTCTGGCGCTGGCGTCGAAGTCTACACCGGCACCGGAGCCGTTAGCGCGAAGAAGCCTGCTGCGGCCGGAACTGGCAACTCTGGCGGGCTGGCCGGAACTGGTTCGGTAAGTGTTAAAAAGCCTGCGCCTCACGGCACGGGTGCTGAATCCTGGTCTGGTGCTGGCGGCGCTATTGTCAAAAAGGCAAGGTTGCTAGGAACCGGAACTCAGCAATACGCGGGTTCGGGTAGTTTGAGGATTAAGAAGCCTCAGATCTTGGCGCTTTCGCTAGCGTTCGGGACGGGCCGACTAGGGGTTACTCACCCTTATCATGGAATCGTCGCGGGTGCCGGTGAACACAATGCAACTACGACCCATGGCGCTAAATCTCATAGTACCGTGTCCGATACAGACAAGGCGAGGGGTGCAGTGTCCGGTAAAACTAAAACAGCGAGTAAGGTAGCAGGTGAGACATAATGGCAGCGATCGAAACGGGCGAGTCCTATACTTCCACGTTTGTCCTAACGGACGTAAACGGGAACTTTATCGATGCTACGGTTGTGCTCACCATTACCTTGCCCAATGGTACCACCGTTGTTCCAAGCGTTACTCACGACAGTCTAGGTCACTATCACGTCGATTACACTTTTACGCTAGAAGGCTTGTATAAATTCCAGTGGGTTTCTACTGGACCGAATACCTCAAAGACCGACTATGTTCCCGTTGCTACATTCAGGTCTATTGTAAGCATTGATGACGTTAAGGCGTTTATCAATTACGGCACTAGCACGTCCAACGAGAAAGAGTCGTTGCTGCGTCAGGTAATGATGGCAGTAACGGAACTGATCGAAGAAGTGGTCGGCATTTGCGTTATCAAGACTTTTACCAATGAAAGAATTGCTGGTGGCTATACCGTTAAGGTGCTGAAACTGCCTCACGGTCCGCTACTTAGCGACACTTCGATTACTTCCATTAGTTCTGTTCGGGCGAACGGGCCGACGTGGACTCAGGCCAATGGCGATTTTATCGTCTATCCTGATAGCGCCACGGTCGAGCTAGAGAATGCCATGCCGTTCTACTACGGACCATGGAAAGCAACATACACATGTGGCCGCGCGGTTATCTCGAATAAGATTCAACTCGCCGCTCTTGAGATTTGCTACGATATGTGGGCGACTCAGCGGCCTTATGGCGCGGATCAGCTAGAGCCTGGACCTAACGAAACTGCTAACTGGGAAAACCTGGTTAGTACATACAAGATTCCGCCTCACGCGATGGCGATGTTGTCGGGCGAGGAAAGGCCGGGGTTCCGCTAATGAGTCAGCCGCTACGCATTGACGAATACACTCGTAAACCGGGGGTTTACTCATGACCGCTACCGCTACAGCCATTGACAATGTAATTCCCTGGATTGTCTCTACTCTCAACGCAGCGCTCGCCTATCCTGTATTTGACGGACCTCCGTCGAGTCTGCCCGATAATGCTGAGACTAGGTTCGCAGCAATCGGAGCAGAGTCGCCGCTGGAAACAGGCGAAGAGGCAACCCCGGTTAATGCGGCTACAATGTCGCAGGTCTGGAAGGGCCTTGGCGCTAAACGCCGCGAAGAAGAAATGATTATTAACTGTGTCGCGGTCGGCAAAAGTACGACTATCGCGGCAGCAAGAACTTTGGCGACCAGCGTTATTAATGACGTTGCTGTCAATCTTACCTTGCATCCTGGCACACTCGATACCTGGAATGCCCTAGTGTCCGATGTGATGGATACCCGATCTTTGAATGTATCTGGCGGGGCAGTGGTACAGATGCAATTTGCTATTACCGTTCGCGCCAATCTATCGTAAAGGATTTACACAATGCTAAAGCAGTACATCGGCCACCAGAGCCCGGTTTCGGTTGTTCTTGGAGGCGAAGATTTTGGTTACGTCGAAACTGGCGATTCAATCGTGGTTCCCGACGACCTAGCTAACTCCCTTTCCTGGTCCGAAGAAAACTGGGCCGCTGGTGCTTCCAAGTCTAAGGCTAAGTCCAGCACTGATAATAAGAATGACGAAAAGAGTGATGAATAATGGCGACCGGATCAGGGCTTGATGCCCAGCTAGGAACTAAAACCGAAACTACTGTCGGTACAGTTCTTGCACCAGACCATTTCTACACATTCAATAGCGCAGAACTGGCCTTTGACCCGACCTATCTGGAAGGTGACGGAATCCGGGCGACTAAGACCTTCAAGTCTATTAACCAGGTCGGTATTTCCCGAAAGGCCGCGTCAGGTAAGATTGAACTGCCTTTCATGTTTAAGGGTATGTCCTGGTGGATGCAGCATGTTCTGGGTTCTACCCAGGCTCTAGCAGTTGTGCCCGCTGGCACTCTTGCCTATGAGGCATATTTCACTCCTGGCGGTCTTCGAGGTAAGTCTTTCTCGGCACAGCTTGGTAAGCCGGAACCCATTACGGGTACTGTCCAGCCGTTTAACTACAATGGCTGCAAGGTTACTGAATGGGAAATTGCCTTTGAGGATAATGCTAACACGTTGCTGTCTATGTCGGTTGACGCATGGAACGAAGCAACCACTCCCTCCCTTGGTGCGGCTACATATATCGCGAACAACTCGCTGTTCAACTTCGGTCACGTAACTCTGTTTGAGTTGGGCGGGACCTATACTACTACTGCCGGTAAGACTACGGTAGCGAGCGGTGTCCCCGTAACTTCGGTAGTCAGTAAGCTTTCCCTTGCGGGTAAGAATACCCTGTCAACCGAGCGGTACGGACTGGGAAATGCGGGAATCAAGAAGGAACAGTTCCAGGTGGACTTTACAGGTATCACCGGAACATTTGAAGCTGAGTATAACGAATCAGAATTTCAGGCAGCTTTCCGAGCGGGTACTACTACCGGATTGCACATTAAGTCTGTTAGCCCTAACTTTATTGAGGCCGCAGTTCCTTATACGCTGGAAATCCATATTCCGACCGTAAAGATTACTAAGGCACCGGCTACTGTTTCAGGTCCCGGCCTTGTATCGGTATCGGGAGAATTCATGGTTTACGACCCTGACGACGGTAGCAACCCGCCTATTCAGATTCATATCATCAGCACCGATACGGTACTGTAAGCACTAGAAAGGACTACGAGGTTATGCCTCTAGTAACTATTCGGGAATGCCTGAATTGCGACATTGACCACGAATGGCTCTTTGAGTCGATGACTCTTAAAGAGCTGCGATTGATTAAGAAGCTTACCGGAATGGGCCAGAAGGCTTTTGCCGAAGCTGGCGATGAAGGCGATCCCGAAGCTCTTGCGGCTCTGATCTACGTACTGCACAAGCGGGACAAGATTGTGATCCCCTTTGAAGACGTAGACCTGGACTTTACTAAGTTCAAGATGGAGCCGACCGAGCAGGAGCTTAAGGAACTGGCAGCCATGGAAGACATGGACGATAGCGACAACCCAAAAGAAGAGATCGTGAATGGCCTCTAAAAAAGGGTGGGCTAGAAGCTCAGGTTCTGAGTTACGCGGCCGACATCTGGTCTATATTCGGAGTCAATATGCTGGATATCTGGGAGTTGCCCGCTAGTGTCTTTTTCGGGATGACACATCAGGTTGACGCGCAGCGGCGAGAGGCGAATAAAACGACATAGAGATGAGCGTAAGCAAATGAGAGCCCTAGCAGAATACATTAAGGCCGGTGCGGAATTTACCGCACGGGCCGCTCGCCTCTATTCCGGCGTCTGGTCGAACCGGATGCCCCGCGCTACTCACGTAGTAGTCCAGGGAAACAACGTATCCGTGCAAACTGAAAGTTCGATTGCGCAGCAGTCTCGCGCATTTCAGGGTGGCATTCGTCACCCTCTTAACTATCCTAGTCAGACGGCTGGTAACGATAGGAGCTGGGGTCCTACACCTAAGCGGCCTTATATGACGTGGGCTTGGCGCGATACGCGACTTGACATGGAAAATCAAATGGCCAAATGGGCTGAGGATCTAGCAAGGGAGAAGCTGGGATGACCACACAAGCAAACGTAGTCCTGCGCTTTTTCACTAAGGGAGATAACTCTGTCTCGGGCATTATGGACAAGCTCTCTGTCAAGAAGAAGGAACTTTCCAAGCCCGTTACTGTCCCTATCGATGCTGACGCCAAGTCTGCCAATATCACGATGGATAAGGTCAAGGCCGAAGCCGACAAGCTGAACAAAAGGCGCGCGGAATTTACCATTGACGCCAAGGACAACGCGGCTAAGTCTAAGCTTCTCGCTATCGACATTCGCCTTGAAAAGCTTAACAAGTACCTGGCACGTCCAGGCGTTGAGCTACAGGGACTCGACGGTACGCTTCTGGGCATTTACCGTATTGGTTCCGCTATGGACAAGCTGGACGGTAAGACTGCCCATGTGCGCGTTAAGTCTAGCGGTGGCGGTAGTGAGAACATTCTCTCGCGTGCTTTCGGTGGCGGCGGTGGCGGCGCATTCTCTGGACCATTCGCAGGTATTGCGGGCGTAGGTTCTGGTGCGAGTGCTGGCGTTATCGAGGCTCTGACTAGCCCGGTCGGTGCTGGTGCTGCGGCTCTTGCCCTGCCATTCATCGGTACGGGTGTCGGTGGCGCGGCTCTTGGCGCTGGCGGTGCAGCTCTCGCGGGTGCTGGTATTGCTGGCGCTATGGGCGCTGGAACTAGTACGCCTGTCGAAATGTCCAAGGCACAGGATACTTTGCACTCTGCACAGCTTCGAGTTATCGCAGCTCAGAGTAGGCTTAACGATCTACAGCACAACAGTAAGGCTACGGTTACACAGCTAGCAGCAGCACATGCATCTTTGGCATCCGCCGAAGCCTCTGTTGCTACCGCACAAACCAATCTGGACAAGATGCCACCAGTGGCTAATAAGGCCCAGCAGGCTGCGCAGGATGCCTTTAAGGATCTGGCGCAGAACGCCAAGGCAAGCCTTACCACGATTGGCGCTTCATTTGCTCCGGTAATGGTTACTATTTTCAAGGCTGCTAACACGACTCTAGATGCTCTCACGCCGGTATTCGCCGCAGCCGAGAAGACTATCTCTGGACCATTCCAGCAGGTAGGCACAATTCTCGCAACTTCGCTGGCTTCTCCTGCCGTGGTAGGATCAATTAAGAGCCTTGCTTCATCGTTCGGTGAATTCCTCAAGGGCTTTGCCCCGCAGATTCCTGGCATTGTTAACGCGATTGCTAATGGGATTAACGGTATGGCCACGGCCTTTACGGATCACCCCGGAATGATTAAGGGCATGGGCAGCGTTCTTGCTTTCCTGCTTAAGATTCCTGGTTTTGTGATGGGCGCGGTAGGTTCGCTTACTCGCGTTACCGCCTGGCTTATTGGCGGTCTACCTCACGCGGTGTCTATCGGGCTTGATGCGGCTCGTGGATTCTTTATTAACATTGGTCACGATATCGAATCGGTCTGGAATGGTGTTTGGACTAATCTTAAGAGTACTACTTCGACCGGAGCAGGAGTTCTTAGTTCTTTCTGGGCGACCATTACGGGGCCTTTCGTAGCGGGCTACAATTTCGTTATTGGTATTTTCAATAACATCAAGAACTTTATCACTACGAATTTCGATACGTGGTGGGCTGCTAACGGCGAAGCAGTTATTGCCGTTTGGAATGGCATTTGGATAAGGGTTAAGGAAATTGCTACAACTATCTGGAATGGCCTTGTACTCGCGGCTCAGGGATTCTTCGGCGCTATTGCTATTATTTTCCAGGTAGGAAAGACAATCATTCTCGGTGTCTGGGGTGTTATCTGGCCGCTAGTAAGTGCCATTTTCCGGGCAGCTTGGACAGTTATCATTGGTGCTATGCAGGCCGGATGGCTAATCATTAAAACGGTTTTCCAGGTCGGTGCTGCGGTAGTAACATTGGTTTGGCAGGCGGCTTGGGCGGTCATTAAACTAGTCGCGCAGCAGGCATGGGCGCTAATTCGCACCGTCATTAAAATCGGCTGGGACATTATCATCGGACTATTCAGTGCAGCTCTTAACCTCCTGACCGGACGTTGGGGTGCAGCATGGCAGAATATTCGGAATATGTTTATCCAGGTCTGGAACGCAATGCGGTCCTTCTTGCAGGGAAGCATGACCCGGATGTGGAATACAATTGTGTCTGTTTGGGGCAGCGTATTCGCTTTCTTCCGTACAGTGCCAGGGAAAATCCTGAATGCTATCGGAAGCTTGTCAACCTTGCTGGTTAACGTCGGTAAGAATGTTATCAGCGGGCTGTTCAATGGTATCGTACAAGCTTTGTCGAACGTGCGTCATTGGATTAGTGTTAATCTGGTGCAGCCGATCGTTAACGCTGTTAAGGATTTCTTCGGTATTTCGTCTCCGTCAACGGTTATGGCGGGAATCGGCGGGCACCTTATTGGTGGCCTTATCCGGGGAATGCTTCATACCGATCCAAAGAAGTTTATCGGGAAGATCTTCGGCGGTTTGCCGCAGGCTCTCGGTTCAATTGTCGGTAAGGGCCTGGTTGCTCTTTCGGCTCTGCCAGCTAAGGCTATGAAGGCTCTTGGCGGTCTTGGTGCGGGAATCTGGCACAAGCTATTTGGAGGTGGCGGAAGCCCCTTTGGTGGTGGAGATTTCGGTGTTAGTCAGTGGATGGGCGTTGTTTTGCAAGCGCTCGCAATGAACGGTTTGCCTGCATCTCTTGCAAGTCAGGTATTGCACCAGATTCAGACAGAATCAGGTGGAAATCCCAATGCAATTAACCTATCTGACATTAATGCTCAGCGCGGAGATCCATCCAGGGGCCTATTGCAGACCATTGGTAGCACTTTTGCGGCTTACCATGTTGCGGGTACGAGTAATAACATTTATGACCCGCTCGCTAATGTAGCTGCCGCTATCAATTATGCCCGGCACGTTTATGGCCCCTCTCTTATGAGTGGCGGAAGTGGCCTTGGTTCTGGTGGCGGGTATGCTTTGGGAACAAGCGGAGCTGCAAAGGGGTGGGCCGTTGTCGGAGAACGCGGACCTGAAATGGTTCTGTTTAACGGCGGCGAGCAAGTTGTGCCTAATGGTGGTATGACCGGATATGCTAGGGGAACGACGGCAGAAGTTAATGCCGGTGTTTCGTTGTACCTTAAGTATATTCATGGCGATCTGCTTACCGTTTCAAAACTGCATAGCGCTCAGATTACATTCCTGAAGGACATTTCTAAGTATTACCGGGGTTCTACTGCAAAGGGTATGGACGCTACTGTCAATAGGCAGACTAAGGCAATGATCACGGCAGCTAATCAGCTAACATTGCTGAAGAAGAATTTCGCTACGGCACAGGGTTACGCGGGCACAGTCAAATCTAACGCTGTTGGATTTGCCTCTTTGTCTAACGTAGACCTGAATTCGGGGCTTGGTATTGCAGGCGGACTAAGAAATAAGCTGAGCAGGCTTAAGGCTTTTGCGGCTATGATAGCCAAGCTTAAGAAGCGTGGTGTTAGCGCTGCTGTTATCCGGCAGATTATCGATATGGGACCTGACCAGGGTTACGCATATGCTGCTGCGCTTGTCGGCGCAACGGCCGGTACGATTTCTTCGGTTAACAAAACGACATCAGCTATTAATTCGGCTGCTACGGGTCTGGGTAATACGGCAGCGTTTACCGTTTACGGTATTAACGTTGCTAAGGGACTCAAGTCTCAGGAAGCATCGCTTCATGCACTTATGCGCCGACTGGGCAAGTCTCTTGCACGGGAAGCCGTACACTGGTTCAAGGTACCGAGGTCTAAGGTGCCTGCGTTCGCTTCTGGAACATCTAACGCGCCGCGCGGTTGGGCGGTCGTTGGAGAGAACGGACCTGAATTGCTTAACCTCCGAGGCGGGGAATCTATCACGCCTGGCGGAGGTCTTATTGGCAGGGGTTCGGGTGGCGGAACTATGATTGTAAATGTCAATGTACGCGGTGCACTCAGTACCGACCGGGATATTCACAGGGCTGTTGCAAACGGCCTGGCGGATTTTGAACGGCACGGCGGTAGTGTGCCTTGGGATTAGCACTAGTTGTTAATACGAATGGACGCGGCGGTGGTTCTCGCTAAGGACACTAGCCCTTGGTGAATCACCGCCGCTTCTGTATGTTATGTAAATTGGAGAATTAAAATGGCCCTTCCGGCGCGACCTGATACTATTTTCGAGGCTAATTTCTTTAACACTCAGGATGGACAGGCATGGACCAATCTCAGTAATTTTGTCGAGCTTCAAGAAGGTGTCTCTATTTCTCAGCGTCGGCAAATTATCTTTGACGAAGTTTCTGCCGGTTCGATGTCAATTTCTCTGGATAATTCAAATGGGGATTTCAATAATAATCGGTCCGACTTGCAATTCTTCGGATTGATCAATATTGATGTTCCGGTAAGGTATCGGATTCGGTGGCCGCGTAATCCTACTGATACGGTTAATATGCTGGCTGCGGAGGAATCGACAGCTAGCGATACTGATGCATTTACGGCCGAATCGGGAACTCTGGACCTGGAAACTTCCGCTGTTCCTGCTGGGCAGACTACTGCGTTGATCTGGAATACGGGAGTTTTGCCGAATACGAGTACTCGATGCATTACGGGCGATTTCAATAGCCGGTCGGCTGATGAGTACCCGGTCTATGTTAATCCTAGTACGCAATATACTTTTTCAACTCAGGTTAAATGTGATACTGCGGGTACCGGAATTACTTTCCGGGTATCGGCCCGTGTTCTGTGGTACGACAAAACCGGGCAGCCTATTTCTGAGTCTACTGGTACGTCTACTTTGCTTACGACTTCTTATCAGCAGGTTAAGGTAACGGCTACCTCACCTTCAAATGCATATACAGCGCGGGTCGCTATTGCTAATGAAACAACTGTTAGTCCTGCAACGGCTACGATTGCTATTACCAGTTACACGGCCGATGTAGTAAATAAGGGTGGCAGGTTTACGCATCTTCGCATTCCGGCCGAGGCAAATATCGGGGACGTAGCGCTTCTCTGGCAGTATGCTAATGCTCAGCCAACTTATGCTACGTTGCCGTCAGGCTGGACTTCTCTTAACTCCGGCGGTACTAATGATTTGCGCGGTAAGCTACGAGTAGCGTGGAAGATTGTAACTCAGGCTGATATTGATAAGGTTATCGAGTTCAGCATTAACCAGACAGGTAAGCACTGGATGGGTATGCTAGCCACATATTCGGGTGTGGACAACGCAGCACCTATTAACACCAGTGCCATAAGCCAGGAGGCTACGTATCAGACGACGCATACTTCTCCAAACGTTACTACGGCGGCGGCTAATTGCTTGCTAGCTAATGGTATTTTTGATACTAGCACTACGAACGTGAACTGGACTCCACCGGGAACAGTTACGGCTAGAAAAGAAGCTTTTTCTATTGGCGGAAACGCGGTAGCAGGCATCATAGCGGACGCTGCGGGGGGAGTTGCGGGTGTTAAGACGGGCGTAATTTATACGTCAAGTGCGGCGTCGAAGTTTGCAAGCATGTCCACCATCGCGCTCAAGCCTACGACCGGAACAGGTCCAGGTAACGTCGTGGTATGGATCGGGGCATGGCAGCTTGAGACTGGCGCTACCGCAACGACGTGGGCTGCCGGGGGAACCTGGCTGGATCTATTTAGCGGGTCGGTTGACTCTTGGTCTAAGACGTTTTCGGGCGATCTTAGCCTTATGGCAGTGCAAGCTACTGATGTGTCTAAGAAATTGGCCACCGTCAATATCGGACCAGCGGTCTATCAGGCGATCTTGTCCGCTGATCCTGTTGCTTATTATATTCTTAATGAATCGGGAGACGCCTCCACTTCACAAGGTGCTAATTCGGCTCATACTGCGCAGAATACGATGAAGGTTGTGCAGATCGGGGCGGGCGGCACTCTTAGCTGGGGTCAGGGAATCGGCCCGCCCGTTGACGGAACCCCCGCAGTTCAGATTGATAAGAGCACTATTAATAATGGTCAGGTGCTAAGAACTTTCCTGAAAAACCCCGTTTCTAACTCGTCTGCTGTCACTATTGCGGTGTGGTTTTCATCGACTGACACAGATACGAGTAGCACGATTACTATTGCTAAGACTTCACCTGTTGTTAGTGGTACTGGCGGCGCTGAGCCTACTTATGCGGAGCTGCGTGCAACATCTGGCACCAACTTTCAGGCTAACAGCTCCGTAAAGTCTGGGAACATCGCGATATTCAGTACGGCTGTCGATTCGACTAACTATTTTGATGGCAAGACCCATCTTGCGGTTGGGACATTTGAGCTAACGGGTGGTCAGCTAGTAGCGACTCTTTACATTGACGGCGTGCAGACTGCACAGAATTCGACCGCTGCTACCTTCACCGAATTTCCGTCCTTTAACGTTCTTAACGTGGGTAATGCTTATCCGACTAATCACATCGCTTCCGGTACTTACAGCCATGTTGCGCTATTTGATTATATTGTTGATGCTGACACGATTGCGGATATTTACGACGCGGGCACTACGGCTTATGCGGGGGATACGGTAGACCAAAGGATTGGCCGTATCTGCACCTGGGCTGGAATCGGTAATCAAGACCTAGACGTTAGTGATATTATTTGCGATCGTCACATGCCTGATCCCCAATCGGCATTGTCGGCTATTCAGCAGGCGGCCAAGACAGACGGCGGTACAAGCTTTATTAATGGCAGCGGAAAGGTGACATTTAAATCAAGGCTAGACAAAGAAGGTACGCTTACAACGTGGCTTAGTGTGAATGCTCAATATGTCCAGCCTGCGATGACAGAGGTCACTGATGATCAGCTATTGGTAAATCAGGCGGTAGTTACCCAGTTGAGCACGGGATCGAGGGCAACTAGTTCCGATCTTGACTCGCAGGATATCCATGGAGTCCGCGAAGACGACCGGGATTCTATTGCTCAAAGTACCGACGAAGCGCAGAACGAAGCAGATTACCTAACGGCGTTTTATGCCGTTCCTACTCAGCGATGCGACAACATTACTATCGAGGCGGTATTCTTGCAGGCGTGGTCCACGATCATAACGCAGGATATGTGGAATATTATTCATCTTTCAAATCTTCCGCTAATTGAGCAATCTACAACTCTTGACCTTTATGTCGAGGGCTGGTCGCACGCCATAAATGACGAAACCTGGGAAATTACTTACGACACCTCAGCGGCAATTCCTTTCGCGGTTCTTAATGATAGCGCACGAGGTGTCGTTGGAGCTGTTGTAGTCTCCTGGTAGGAAGGAAATAGAGTGCCTCTATCAGATATCACTCCTATGACGTGGACGGACACAGTAGCAGATTTGACCGATGCTAATTTCAATACCGAAACTAGGGATTCTTACAATCTGCTGCTCAGTCCTCCCGCCGTGGGAATTAATCACAATACCACTCAAACTATTGGCAGCGCGGCTTGGATTGCGGTTACTTTTAATACGCTACTATACGATACACTGGCGACGGATACCCCTCAATGGGCATCAGGCACACCGACTAAACTGACTTGTCAGGTAGCGGGCTGGTACGAAGTTAGTGCATCAGCCACGTTCTCGAATCCTGCCGGTCTTGGTCAGATTTTGTCCGCTATTCGTAAAGGTCCCACTACGTCAGGTACGAGCCTTTACACTGGTAGCGCGGTTAGTACTAACGGGGCATCGTTTGGAATTCTGGACGTTTGCGTCAATGTTCTGATGCAGCTAGCCGTTAACGACGACGTATATTTTATGATTTTTCAGAATACCGGGGGCGGTAGTTTGACGTTGACAAACGACAACTATTCGCCGCTGTTTACGATGACTAGGCGGCGAGGAATTTGAGTGGTACTACTGTTAGTGATAATGTCAGCGATATTTACGGCTACCCGGTCCCTGATACGTGGGTCGCGGGCCAGCCAGTACAAGTCGATTGGCTTAATCGTAATATTCGTGATCCTCAAACGTTCCTGGCTTATGCCCCTACCACTACCGTTTACCGCAATGCTACTGTATCGCTGGCGAGCGGTGTTAACGCTCTTACCTCGTTTGACACAGAGGTTGTCGATACTGATGGCATGTTTACACCGCCGTCCACAAATTTGACTATCAAGCGACCAGGATTGTACGAGATTCAGACGTGCGCCTTTTTCGCAGCTAGCGCGGCCGGTCCGATTCGGGCAGTTCACTTTGACGTTAATGGTAACCATACGTTTAGTCTTAATTCCGGTCCTGCTCCAAGCAATGCAACAGCACTGAATGTTGGAGGCATTCTCCCGTTGAATGCGGGCGACGTAATTACCCAGGTCTGTTTTCAGAACAGTGGTGGGGCAATTAATATTGGCGGTGATATCAGGCATCGGTTGTCAATTAGATTGCTTGGAACGGTGCAGACTGACCTGGTATTCGACCCAGTTACAAAAACTTCTACAAGTTCGGGTGCTACTGCCGGTACAAGTGTAAAGCCTACTGCGGCTTCACCAACTAAGCATGTGACATCCTTTAACGCCACTTACAGCCGTACATACAATGGGAACGGCTCTACTACCTGGGATGATTCGGCTTATTGCTATCAAGGACGTTATGATACTAACCGGGATAACACCCGGTCACTTGTAGGGTTCAATTTCGGGAGTATCGAAAGTACCCTGGCGGGTGCAACGAAGATTACCGGCAAGTTTACATTTAAGGTGGCGCACAGCTACTACAATTCAGGCTGTACTGCTGTCATCGGTTCTCACAAATACACGTCTAAGCCCGCTACCTGGTCGTCGGCTAACGTATTTGAAAATCAGATGCGACGCGGATCATGCGTGGCCGGTCATACTTATACAGTTAATCTTAGCGCTTGGCAATGCTGGGCATTTCGGACTGGTGCTATTACCGGGATGGCATTTGGACCAGGCCCTAGTACTAGTCGTACCTATTACGGATACATGTATGGCGCTACTCAGGGCGGCAAACCGTCATTGACCTTCACGTATTACAAATAGGAGGCTATTGTGGATCTATGGCAATACCCCTCGACCTGGAAGGTTGGCGACAAGCTTGATGCTGACACCCTCAATGATCGGGTCAGGGATAAAAATAATCTTCTGCTCAGAAAGCCTCTGACCTTTGCTACTATGAGTGCGTCGCAGGCGTGGGGATCGGGTAACCTGACTCTGGGCTGGGATACAATTGTTCAGGACGATGATGGCATGGTTCTGGGTGATGCATCGCCTACTACTCAGTTTTATGCGCAGCGTACAGGCACGTACCGTTTCTGGTGCGCTATAGCGGTTACGTCCCTGGCTACAGCTCAGGGCGTTGCTCTTACCACGCTAGTTAATGGCGTTACCGTGTTTCAAAATGCTTATCGAATGGAAGCGCGTTCGGGATTGCCGTTTATGCTAAACAATACTGGCCTGCTAACAATGAGTGCGGGCGAATCACTTAAGATGTTTGCCTTTAACGCTCTCGGGACATCGACACTTACGATTACTCCTGCTAATAATTCCCCGTACGTCGCCTTCATGTGGATGGGTGCGACATAAGGAAAGAACAATGAAACTAATGACAAAGCTAAGGAATCGCATCGGGCACCGGGGCGCGTTCCTGCTGTTCCTGGCCCTCCTAGATTTTCTTTACGGTTGGTCTCTTCTAATTGCCCCGGCTCCTCAATTGAAGAACGTTCTGCCCTTTTCCATCTGGGGCTTTATCTGGATTGCGGGCGGTGTCGCCTGCTTGATCGGGGCATTCCTGCGAATGGACCGCATTCCTTATGGTGTAGCCGCGACGGTTAAAGCCGGATGGGCAATGACGTGGGTTAAGATTTGGGTGTTTAACGACATTCCGCGTGCCTGGGTTAGCGTGGCTATCTGGGCTGCCTTCGCAGGGCTGGTGGTAATTGTTTCTACCTGGCCTGAAAACTGGCGCAGGCGTAAGGTAGTTTCCGATATCGATTTGCCCACGCCTCTATCAGATCACTCAAAGAATCAGGAGTAAGGGCTATGTCTCAGGGTGTTATTGTTACAATTATGCTAGGAGTCCTGCCCTTTATCGTTGGCCTGCTAACGTACCTGGG
>Ga0193701_1000145_pt1 | contig 15192 bp, 15 predicted proteins | sample U3s2metaG_FD_143055 | JGI IMG/M metagenome (GOLD analysis project Ga0193701, IMG submission 143055) | Soil microbial communities from a riparian zone of the East river system, Colorado, United States - U3s2 | ecosystem: Environmental > Terrestrial > Soil > Riparian zone | place: USA: East River...
AATATCTTTACACACTGTGGAGGACAGACATTTTCACAGGCCATACAGAAAATGCAGTCTTTTTCTCTAATCATGAATGGTTTTTTTTCTGAAGCGGGATGTCCTGGTGTATCTAGCCATTCAAAAACATTTACGGGACAGGCTTCAATGCAGGCACCATCAGCTATGCATATATCGAAATCTACTGTAACCTCTGTTCCCCATATTCCAACCTGTCCTGGAGGATCAACTGGACCCCATACCTTTATTCCTTGATACATGCCCTTTATCTGACGCTTTGATTTGAATTCAGGGTCTATGGGACCTTCTATCTTTGAATAGTTTGTGCCGCTACCGGTTAGAGAAATAGTAGTTTGTCCACCCGGAGATGGGGCAGCAGCCGCTTGTGCAGCTGACGGAGGATTTAGAGCAGTTTGAGATTGAGAAGGTGTTGTCGAAACGGCGGGGTTAGCAGATGGTGTTGATTTTTGTGGAATCTGCGGAACCGGAGTCACTATATTTTGCCTCTTAACAGAACACAATTGATTGTGAACATCCTTCATACTGTCCAGCGTTACGGGATTACTGTGAATTAACAGTGTGCCACAAGATTCGCATATGTACTCCATTGTATCAGACAATATATTCAATAACTAAGAGTCCCTTATCAATTTTATGAAGCCGTTTATAGATTAGCAATACCTTGGGATAATTTATCTTGAAAGGTATTAGAAAAAATTTGTGCACGGACATTGAAAATTGCTATTCCAAAATAAAAAATATCCTTTCATTTTTCAGACTTTATTAATTGTCTGGACTAGGACTTAATTATTGGAAAGAAGTCATTGGAGTATTAAGAAACATAATCCCAGTTTACGATAAAGTTAACAAGAGCATCTCTTTAGGTCAGGATGATAAATATCGTGAATGTGGTTTGAACGGCCAAATTCGACCTGGTGAGTTGATTTTAGATGCAGGTTCAGGTTTCGGGAATATGTCATCAAAAGCACTAGACATTCTAAAAGATGATGCCAGGATAATCCTGCATGATCCGATACGTGAAATGTTGCATTATGCGCAGAATCTAAGAAATCAGAGGCTTAACCTTTCATGTGGAGTCTTTGAATATATGCCATTTAGGGAATCATCCGTAGACGCTGTCTTGTGTGGGTACTCTCTACGTGACGCCTTTTCCCTAATTGAAGCTATTTCTGAAATACACAGAATTCTTAAAAATGATGGTAGATTCATTATTGTCGATATTGGAAAGCCAGATAATGCATTTTTTAGATGCGCTGTCACATTTTACCTAAAATATATCTTAGGAATAATAGCATATTCGGTTTCTGGTAAGAGAGGTTTGAGATTTAAGACTTTGTATGGTACTTTTACACGATGGCCAAATAATGGTGTTCTGAATGATCTCTTAATGAAGAAATTTACGAAAGTAAAATTTACTAAAAAACTATTTGGAGGCGCAATAATTGTTGTGGCTTACAAATAATTTTGAGTAGTGAACAACAGCCAGTTGACTTGAGAAAAAGTAAATGTTAGCTATTCAAAAGCCAGATAATTGTCTACTCTTCTATTTATAGAGATATTTCATTTTTATCAAAGTCATATTGAATTATCGAAGCACAATGGACATTAATGCGATGATACTATTTACGGCCATTAATGGGGAAACGAAATCTTCCATAATGTCCAAGGCACATTTGAATTATAGACAAATAAAAAAATACATAAAAATTTTAGTCATAAATGGCCTAGTTATTGAGAGAAACAATTTATCTGAAGGCTTTACCACTTACCATACAACGGACAAGGGAAGAAATTATTTGGAAATGTACGAGGAATCAAAATCATACAATTTTACTTCAAACATATACGTATTTGGAAAACAATCGGATCAGAACCTTCTTTCCATTTAAAAATGAATGTATCTAATGAATCTTGATTGAGAATTACATTTATTCAATATTTTCTAGAATATTGCTTTTAATATCACATCATAGTAACAACTTTTTTCGAACTTGTCTAAATAAATTGCTTTAAGGCTAGACAAGTTACTGTATTATAGGTATGTTATATAAAATATGTCAATATTAATGGTTAATTCAACATTTACTTTGTTCTTATGATTATACTGATAAAATTACTGGAAAAAGCAAAAATTCATTTACTATAAGAGTTATTGACGAGGTTTTTATTTTATATAATTTTATATCTTTCGTGGAATCAATCAGTAAATTAGATGTAATATATCTTATCTTAAAGAGTGCTAATAAAAGCTGTCACTATAGGGGGTTATACTCTAAATGCCAAAGCTATCTTACAATGTCAGAACTGATGAAATTTATTTTCGAGTTGAAAAAATACGATCTTTTAAAATCTTTGAGGAATGAAACTAGCTATATCATTACTCCAAAAGGAATGCAATATTTACAGATTCATGAAGAATTAACCAATGAGATACAATCAGAAATTACCAGTAATTCAGGCATTTTTAAGAGATATATCCCATTTTTCAAATTGACAAATTTGTTTAAGAAAAGAGAGTAACTATTTTCAAAAGTATACAACCACAGTTATTGCTGGTTGGAGTAAAGTTAATTAAAAACAAAGAAAACCCTTTCTCATTAATATGGTTGATAAACAAAAGATCCAAAATATAGTTGAATCTTCGAAAGGCAATCCAAAAGTTATAACTGAAGAATCATCAAAAGAAATTCTTAGCGAATACGGGATAAAAGTTCCACATTATGCACTTGTGACAAATACTGATGAAGCAGCACGAAAATCAAAAGAAATTGGATTCCCATTGGTTGCAAAAATAGTTTCGGCAGATATTTTACACAAGACAGACGTCGGTGGTGTTAAAGTAGGATTAAATTCTGAGGATGAAGTCAGAAAAACCTTTGATGATATGTTTTATAGACTTAAGGAAAAATTTGATGTTAAGGGAGTCCTATTGGAAAAGATGGTTCCAAATGGTGTGGAATTAATTATAGGACTCCAAAACGATTCTCAGTTTGGACCTTCCATAATGGTCGGTCTAGGTGGTATTTACACGGAGATATTTAAGGATGTTTCATTCAGAGTTCTTCCAATCACAAAGAATGATGCATTAAAAATGTTGGAATCTCTAAGAGGTAAGGACATTCTCAGAGGATTTAGAGGTTCAAAACCGATTAACATGGATATGTTGTGTGAAGCAATTGTACATATTGGGACATTAGGAGTAGACATGGCTGGAAAATATGAGAGTATCGATTTTAATCCAGTCGTATTATATCCGGATGGTTATTTTGTTGTAGATGCAAAAATTATCCTTAAGGAAAAATCTTCAGATGACGCTATTTCAAGAGCCAATCCCGATTCAAGTCATATGGATTTATTCTTTAATGCCAAGTCTGTAGCATTAATAGGGGCATCACCAGAGCCAAGCAAGATAGGAAATTCTGTTATGGAAAGCCTTGCAAAACATGATTACAAGGGAAAAGTTTATCCCGTTAATGCAAAAGGATATTCCGAGATAATGGGTGTAAAAGCATACAAGAACCTCTTGGACATAAAAGATCCCATAGATGTTGTGGTAGTAACTGTTGATCTTAAATTTGTTCCAGATCTTCTTACAGAATGTGGAAAAAAGAATATCCATAATATGGTGATAATATCTGGGGGTGGTAAGGAATTAGGGGGAGAGCGTGCAGCTATTGAGAAACGAATTCAGGATCTATCTCGAGAATTAAATATTAGAATAATTGGTCCAAATTGCATTGGTATTTTTAATGGAGAAAATAGATTGGATTGTGCATTTCAGGGACATTTACGAATGTTAAGACCAAAACAAGGCAACGTTGCTTTTCTTTCCCAAAGTGGGACCGTGGGTATCGCCTTTATGGAAACATCCGATGCGTTTGGATTAAGTAAGATGATTTCCTATGGTAACAGATCGGATGTTGATGAGGCTGACATGATACACTATTTAGCTCAAGATCCAAATACAAACGTAATTGGCTTGTATGTGGAAGGGCTTGGAGATGGTCGCAAGTTTATGAATGCTGCTAAAGATGTAATAAAGCATTACCAAAAGCCTATAGTTGTTTTCAAAAATGGCCGATCAACGAAAGGTGCAAAGCAAGCGGCGTCTCATACAGGTTCACTAGGTGGATCCTTTGCGGTAATAAGTGGAGCCTTTGAACAAACAGGAATTATATCCTTGGATAGTTATGAAGAACTTACTTCTGCTCTTAAGGCATTGACATGGCAACCCGTTCCAAAGGGAAATAAAATTGCCATGGTAACAAATGGAGCTGGACCAATCATAGCAGCAATTGATAATTTCGAAAGGCTGAATCTGGAACTGGCACAACTAAGTGATCAAACTATAAAATCATTCAAAGAACATTATCCTGCCACTTACGTAATTGGTAATCCTTGTGATGTTACCGGTTCTGCATCCGCCGATGACTATCGATTTGCGATTCAATCATTCCTAGACGATCCCAATGTAGATATCGTCATGCCCTGGTTTGTGTTCCAAGATGATCCGTTAGAAGAAAAAATTGTCGATATTCTAGCAGATTTTCAAAAACAAAAGAAAAAACCGATACTTGTGGGTGCCATGGGTGGTCCGTTTACTGAAGAGATCTCGAAAAAAATTGAGGTGTTCAACATACCAGTATACCATTCGGTAATCACTTGGATCACTGCAGCCGGAACTCTGGCAAAATGGCATAGGATTAAGGAAAGCCTAAAATAATATTTGTCTAAAACCCTTTCTTTATTTTCGTAATGCTTCTTTTCTAATTTTCAAAAGGTTATTATAGTTTATTATGACAATGTACTGATAATGGAAAGTACACACCAGACGCAATTGATTACAATTAGCTCAAAAGCAGCAGAAAAAGTCATGGACTTTATGAAACAAGAGAATAAGGACAGTTTATATCTGAGAGTTTATGTCTCGGGTGGCGGTTGTTCGGGTCTCTCATACGGTATGGGTTTTGAGGAAAAGCCAGATGAAGACGACAGCGTTATTGATGAAAACGGCATAAAGATGATTGTGGATAGTTACAGTCAAAAATACCTTAAAGGAACGAATATTGATTACATTGAGAGTCTTATGGGATCTGGTTTCAAGATAAATAATCCAAACGTGACCAAATCATGTTCATGTGGACATTCCTTTTCAACTGAATAAAAGGAATTTTTTAATCATATTTTTTAGATATTTTGCTGTCCTAGAGTCTTCAATTCTAGCTGAGATGGCTAGGGCCAAAACCCTCTTATCTTTATAGCATCTACAACTCTATTCAGTGCAACAATCATACCTGCCATTCTCATATTGGTATTATGTTTTATATGGGTATCATAAACCCCCAAAAATGCATTCGTGATATTTGTATCTAATCGATCATTAACATTTGCTTCTGTCCAGTATTCTCTACGTAAATTTTGCAACCATTCAAAATATGAAACGGTAACTCCACCTCCGTTTGCCAGAATATCAGGTATTACCAAAACTTTATTATTAAATAATATTTTGTCAGCATCAGGTGTAGTGGGTCCATTTGCAGCTTCTGCAACGATCTTGGCAGTTATTTTTCCTGCATTGTCTTTTGTAATTTGGTTTTCAAGTGCTGCAGGAATTAAGATTGTACACTCTGTTTCAAGTAGTTCTTTATTAGCAATCGGTTGACTGCCTTGAAAATTTGTCACAGACCCGTTTTTTGCTTTGTGTTTCCTTAGCGAAGCAGCGTCGATTCCATTTTTATTAATTATGCATCCCTTTGAATCACTTGCTGCAATTATTTTTGCCCCTTGTTCTTCAACTAACTGAGCAGCAAATTGTCCAGCATTTCCAAATCCCTGAACAACCACACTCGCATTTTTCATGTCAATATTGAGCTTTTTGGCAGCCTCTCTTACTGTAATGGCTAGACCTCTACCGGTTGCTTCATTACGCCCAAGAGAGCCTCCGATTTGCACAGGTTTACCTGTAATTACTTCAGGCTGAATATAATTTCCCTTGATTACCGAGAACGTGTCCATAATCCATGCCATCTCTTTACCACCGGTGTATACATCAGGAGCAGGAATGTCCTTGTATGGGCCTATGATGTCTGAAATCCCATATGCATACCTTCTTGTCATTCTCTCTAACTCTCCTTCGGACATACTTTTTGGATCGCATATTATACCACCCTTTCCACCACCATAGGGAATATTTGCAATGGCGCACTTCCATGTCATCCACATAGAAAGAGCTTTCACTTCCTCTATTGTTACCTGTGGATGGTATCGGATTCCTCCCTTAAATGGTCCTAAAGCATCATTATGTTGAGAACGAAAGCCTGTGAAAACTTTAATGGTTCCATCGTCCATTTTAACAGGGATAGAAATTGTTAACACCCTCTTTGGCTGAGCCAAAAATTGATGTAGACCTTTATCAAGTCTAATCATATTTGAAACTTCGTCAAGCTGAGTGAGTGCCACTTCAAATGGATTGATTCCGCTATTTACAGAATTTGACATTAGGTGAGTTGAAAAAATCAGATATTTAAATTTTGAAAAGGGGGTAACTATAGTGATTTTACAAGATTCTCTAAGTCATCTATTAATCCTATCGAAAATAAGAAGCTTCAATTCTTCGTCATTTTTATTGACATAGTCGATCCCTAAAGATTCTGCTATCACTTCAAGCTTGTGACGTTCGTTATCTACAGCGCCAGCTACACGCGGTCCAAGGTAGTTAGAATCTTGATCAATTTTTTGTGTGAGTGTCGAATTAGTCGAATTACGCATCTTTTCAAATTCTCCCACCGCCTTTCCTATGGTTCTGGAAAATTCAGGTAATTTCTTGGAACCAAATAGAAGTACAACTACCAGTAATCCGATCATTAACCATTCAGAACCACCGACATTCATCACGTAATTTTCAAGCATATGAATATGTTAGATCCAACGGAATGAAAAATAAGTCTTTGCTAAAAAAGAGAGATCTTGACATATTGGCACTTTGCTATGCTTTAATAAAGAGAATCTTTCTGAAGCATTGTCAGAGGCTTCACAAGTATTGCCGACCAAAACGGCTAAGTATAACTTTATGATTTCAAGACAAAAATTCATTAATCTTTGGTATGTAGGTTATGTCAATAAATGACAAACGAGGGAGAAGAAATAGCTCTGAAAGTTCGAGAGTTTATCGAATCGTTAAACATTGAATGTAAAGCAGGAGCGATTGTTATAGTAGAGGGTAGGAAAGATGAAATTGCCTTGAGAGAGATAGGGTTTAAGGGCGAAATTTTGGTTTATCATAATTTTAAAGGAATTATAAATTTTGTAGACTATGTGTCTAGAAAGAGAAGAAAGGTCATACTCTTGCTGGATAGAGACAGAAATGGTAGATCCCTTACCTCAAAAATCCTAAAAAAATTAGATATACTGTGTCCACACGACAGTTTGTATTATAAAAAGAAGTTTGTAAAGATAACGCATGGTAAGATAATGTGTATTGAAAACCTTTCTAACTTTTGTTTACCGTTCGTAGAGAACTAGACCTGTAACTTTCTTCTTTGTCAGTATTTTTAATCTAAGTTTATATCTCTTATGACTTATTTTAAAATTTGATGCAAAGGAGCATTGTAAATAGCTATGAGCTGAGGAATGATTTTCCAATTTTTAGGAAAAAAATTAACGGTATGGATCTAGTGTATCTTGATAATGCTTCTACAACACAAAAACCATATACTGTGATTGATTCAATTACTGATTTTTATTCAAATTATAATTCTAATATTCACAGAGCGGTTTATCAGCTTGCCGAAGAAGCGACGAAAATGTATGAGCAAAGTCGGGAGAAAATTGCAAATTTCATAAATGCGCGTCCTGAAGAAATCGTTTTTACTAGAAACACAACTGAATCAATAAATCTTATTGCGCATTCTTGGGCAAGGTTAAATCTTAAAAAAGACGATGGTATAGCAATAACTGAACTAGAACATCATAGCAATATAGTACCCTGGCAGATATTATCTCAAGAAATTGGAACACGATTAGAATATGTGGGAATAGATGAAAATGGATTTTTAGATCTTGAACATATGATTGAATTAATTGCATATTAGAATATGTGGGAATAGATGAAAATGGATTTTTAGATCTTGAACATATGATTGAATTAATTGCATCAAAAAAAATAAAATTGGTCTCCTTAAGTCATATGTCAAACGTACTCGGCACTATTGTGCCAATTGAAAGGATCATAAGAATTGCTCATGAAAATGGCATACCGGTAATAGTAGATGGTGCGCAGTCAGTTCCGCATATGCCTGTAAACGTCAAAAATATGGATTGCGACTTTTTGGTCTTTTCTGCACACAAGATGCTAGGTCCCACAGGAGTGGGCGTATTATACGGAAAAAAAGAATATCTTGACAAGATGAAACCATTTTTGGGCGGCGGTGACATGATTAAAGAGGTCTTTAAATTTCACACAAACTACAACGAAGTGCCCTACAAATTTGAAGCAGGTACTCCAAACATTGCGGATGTCGTAGGTTCCAAACATTGCGGATGTCGTAGGTTTTGGTGCAGCAATAGAATATTTAGAAAAAATTGGGATGGAGAACATTAGGAAACACGAAATTTATCTAACAGATTATGCTCTAGAATCGATGTTATCCCTCAAATATGCTACAATATACGGTCCAAGAGATCCGAAGGACAGAGGAGGACTTATCTCATTTAATATTGCGGATATACACCCCCATGACCTCGCAACTATAATGAATGATCATGGAATTGCGATAAGATCTGGTCATCATTGTGCCCAGGTATTGATGCAAAGGCTTGACGTGCCGGCAACATCTAGGGCAAGCTTTTACATTTATAATACTAAAGAAGAAATAGATAGGTTCGTTAATGCTATTAAAGAAGCAGGGAGAATCTTTAAGATATGAGCGATGATATATACAGGGAGATCATATTAGATCACTACAGGAATCCAAGAAATAAAGGCAAATTGGAGAATGCCGATGTTACAGTTCATGACAGTAACCCTCTTTGTGGCGACGAAATAGATATGCACTTGAAGGTAGATGGCGGAGTAATCAGCGATGTAAAATTTGAAGGCAAAGGATGTGCAATCAGCCAAGCAAGTGCCTCTATGTTAACAGAATTGGTCATGGGTAAGGATTTGAATATCGTCAAGGATTTGAAAAAGGAGGATATTCTTGAAAATATAGGATTAACAAATCTAGGACCTGCTAGAATTAAGTGTGCACTTCTTTCACTCAAGGTACTAAAAGTAAGTATGGTGAAATATTATTCAGAAAATGATCCCCAATCAGCGGAACAAATTAAAAGTGAATCTTCACTTTATTGATCACTATTTCAACCAATGAACGATGTATTACTTTGATTATTGGCAAAAACATGCCCATATGCTGGTTTGAGAATTTTCTGGTAATCATGATTGATATATATCCGATCATTTGAATTCGTAACGATTCTAGTTATCTTTATACTATTTACGATATTGATCTATCTTGGATTCTTTAGCTCAATAGACAATTTTGTCTTCAATACTGTTAACAGTTTAAGTCCTAACCAATACTTGCTCTATTCTTTAGTGGTCATTTCGTCTTTTGCAGAGGTAGTAAATCTGATTTTTGTAGCTATAATTTTTACAATTATTAGAAGAACAAGAAAAATGGGCATGATACTCATGATAACAATAATGACACTAGCCATTTTGGTGTCTTATATGAAACCATTAGTTGCTCAGCCAAAACCACCAGAATCACAAAGAGCCCTTCCAAATGGTTTTCATCTTGAGAGTGATAGTTTGCTTACTGAAGCACGTAACTTCTCGTATCCTTCAAATCACACAGCAATGATAAGTGCCTTCGCTTACATTGTGGGAACTATCTTACAACAAAAGACGAAAAAATATTCATTTCTTCTTTGGGTACTGCCACCAATGGTTATGTTTTCAAATTTGATTCTAGGATTAAGTTATGTGAGCGATTTAATTGGAGGTTTACTGATAGGGTTAGCTATTTCAATAGCAACGAGTAATATTTTGAAACTTCAAGTCCCATTTGTGATGAACAGATTTAAAACTGCTCATCATCAATAGTTCATTTCTAATTTTTCTGCCATTTTTGGATTCAATAACAACCAGCCATAATTATCGTCATCATGAATATATCTTAAATCTCTCAAATTGACGATTAATTTATTTTTCTTTAAAGAGAGCATCAACTCAGCGTATATTACAGCTCCTAAACTTTTAATATCATGATCTGACTTTGAATGACGCGGTAATAGTATTCTCCAACTAAACTCTCCTGACTGGAACTTTTTGTAATGACATATGAATTCATCGATCATTGGTTTAATTTCAGATACATCGCTTATTTTACAGGTTAGCCGTACCGGAAAATTTACAAGTTGCGATGAGTTCATACTATTATTATTATTATCATCTGCTAGAATAAATAAGTCAATTGATGAGTAATCAAAACTTAATAAAATTAATCCATTCGGATAAGGTTTAAGAATAGTTAATTTGACATTTTGAATGTAGTTGACCATATCATCTAAAGTTGCTACTTCTAATAAATGGACTGAACTTGAACATAATGGCGTCGCTTTCCCTCCAGATTATGTCCAACGCGGAATTAATATCAAAATTTTAGGAGAGATTTTTTTCTTGAATCGTGAGCAAGAAGAACTCATTTATGCTTGGGCCAAAAAGAAAGATACACATTATGTGAAAGATCCTGTTTTTCAATCCAATTTTCTTTCTGATTTCAAGAAATTAATCCCTAATCGAATTAAATCAATTCAAAAAATTGATGATCTCAACATGACTGAAGCGTTTAATTTGGTTGATAAGGAATTAAGAATTAAAGAAGCTGAAAAAATAAGAATAAAATCGCTTCCAAGAGAAGAAAGAAGAAGAATTACTCACGAAAAAAAATTAGAGAAGGAAAAACTAAAATCAATTTATGGAACAGCTAAAATAGATGGAATTGAAGTTGATGTCGCCAATTGGCTGGTTGAACCCCCTGGTATCTTTATGGGAAGAGGGCTTCATCCGTTACGAGGAAGATGGAAGCCTAGGGTCTCTGCCAAAGATGTAATACTAAATTTAGGTGAAGATGCTTCGGTACCCGAAGGTCCATGGAAAGCTATTGTTCATGACCATTATTCAACTTGGCTGGCCTCATGGACAGAAAATCTAACTGGAAAGAGAAAGTATGTTTGGTTGCACGACTCGTCATACCTACGACAGGATAACGATAAGGCAAAATACGATATTGCAAAAAAATTAGAAAATTACATTCCTGCTATTGAAAAAGAGATAATTAATCAGATGCTATATGCAAGGGATACAACCAGAAAAAAGGTCGCGACAGTCTGTTACCTCATATATAAATTAGCCATGAGGGTTGGTGACGAGAAAGATACTGATGAAACAGATACGATTGGTGCGTCTACTCTCAGAGTAGAACATCTTAGATTTCCAAAAATTAATGACAAGGTACAAATAGAATTTAACTTCCTTGGTAAAGACAGTGTTCCCTGGCAAAAAACTCTGGAAATATTCAGTCCCGATACAAAAGCGCTTTACGAGAATTTGTTGTTCTTCATGAAGGGAAAGGATAAAACTGACGAAATCTTTGAAGATATTACATCGTCTAAAGTAAATATATTCCTCCGCTCAATAGATAAGGACAATCTCCCTAATTTGACCGCTAAGGTTTTTAGAACGTACATTGCTACTGCGATTGTAAAAGAGCACCTATCTGCACCTATTTTGAAAGTTAATAAAAATGAAAGTGAATTTAAAAAGGCATACATTGCAAAAATTGCAAATCTTCAGGCCGCAATAACCTGTAATCATAAGAAAGGAATAGATCCTAAGAATCCTGCTAGTAAAAAGTCATGGGAGAAATTTGAACAATCTGTGGCTAACAAAAAAGAAAAAATTAAACAAATAGAGATTGAATTGAAGGATAAAAAATGGAAGACAGAGCTACAGAAACTAAAGAAGGAACAACGACTGGAAAAACTGGAATTCCAGTTACAACTTCAGCAGGAGACTAAAGATTACAATCTTGGTACGTCACTAAGAAACTATATTGATCCACGTGTTTTCAAATCGTGGTGCGAATATGTAAATTTAGATTGGACAAAAATTTATACAAGCACTCTGCAGAGAAAATTTAAGTGGATCGAATTGTATTCAAAAAGTGATCTAAAAAAATATCTGGACATCAATAATACAAGATAACATATCATATGAATAATAATCTTAAACCCTTTATGATTTGGGAATGCTATGGTGGATTAAAATTATGTCTTGGTCACAATACCGATAATTCAGACGCTGAAAGGTCTTTCTGCGTATCGGGGTTGTTTCTATATTGAAATTTTTTGCGTTATCAATTATTTTAGTATTATTTATTTTCTTATCTGGAACTATTTTTAATAAAGTACTATCACAAGTGCAATACCAAGTTAACTCAATATTTATTGGAATTTTGTCAAATGGAGATTCAATTGTGCAATATGATCTTAGATTGAAAAACAATACTAACGAAATTATGTTACCGTTAATCGGAGGCAACATTAGTGATATTTTGGTAAAAAACTATCTATCAAAATACTTGGGATATTCATTCAACTCTGTAACCAATGATATAAAGATCAATACACAAAATGAATCACAATTAAGAATAACTTACCAAACTCCGGGTCTTGTTAACAAACAGGAAAGGGAATGGAGCTTTTTTATAGATTCAGATTTTCCATTTACGGTAAAATTACCAAATGATGCAGTAGTGACGAATTTGGGAGAACAGTCACCATCACTAATTAGAAAATTGGGTGGACAGAATTTATTATCATTTGATAAGGGCAAGATTTCTATAGATTATGTTATTGGCTATGCAGGAACACGAGAACAAGCCATAATATCTACAAGTTCCGCAGAACTGGACCTAGCAAAAGCAGAAAGGGACCACGTTGGAATTAATCTAGATGAGGTCAAGAGTATTCTAAATATGGCCAAAACTGCAGTGAATCAAAGTAATTTTATTGAGGCAGAACGACTTGCAAATAACGCCAGTGATATCTCAAGAAGAGTTGCAGAGTCGTTTGAAGCGTCCAAGGACATGATAAGTAACGCCACTCGTAAAGTAGAGGATGCACAAGCCATGAATACTGATGCTTCACAAGCATCGGAATTTATCTCAAAGTCAAATATTGAATTTTCTCAAGGAAATTATCCTAAGGCTCTAGAATATGCTACTTTAGCTGTAAATAGTCTTGATGTGACGAAGCAAGAACAAATATCACAGAGTTCAAGTTCATCTACATTTTTACTCTTAATTCCGCTCGCAGCATCAGTTGGATTTTTCATAATTGTAAAGTACAGAAGTAAAATTATTCCGCACTTACAGTCAACTAGGTTCAAAAAAGATACATTGAACAACGATTTGACACCTAATACTTTGCAAGAAAATAATCTTACTGAAAAACAACCTCCTATGAAAGAACAGATAAATGTCGATAGTTCTACTCAATCAGATCTCCATAGATTAGTTGCCGATGTCATAAAACAAAAAGGAAACCTGAAACCAGAAGAGAGGGAAATACTGTTTTATATTTCTGAAAAGGAGGGGGCAGCATTTGAAGGAGAGATTAGGAATAAGTTTATACTGCCCAAAACGAGTCTTTGGAGACTAATTAAGCGTCTGGAGCGAGTAGACTTGATTGAAGTAACAAAGATAGGAGGACAGAATTTGATTAAACTCAAAATTCAAAAATGAACATAAGCTCGAAAACATACAAAGATATGGACTAAAATGTCCACATACTGAGCATTAATATTTGAGAATAATTTCAAGTGCAATTTCCCAACCGTTCGGACCTATTCCTTCCACCTTCTGTAAGTTACCTATTTGTAGATTTTGCCAACTACCATTAGCCTTCTGAACAAGTATCGGAAGGTTCATTAGAGATAGCATGGATTCATCATTTTTACTATCGCCAATACCAAAGAAAATAACATTATTTTCATATTCTTTACGAAAAATATCTATTAGTATTTTGACAGCTGTCCCCTTATCGTTACCTAGTGTAATATCAAAATATTGTCCACCTGGTATCATTTTTAATCCTACTTTTTCTACAATATTTTCGAATTTAGGGATGTTGTTATTATCTATTTGAACTATTGTTTCACTATATTTCCTTTTCATCATTCTCTTCGCATATTCTTGAGGCAATCTGGTAATATTTGAAAGTTCTGCTATAGACAGATCAGACACCCCTTTGAAATTTATGTCATGTTTGGTCCTAATTTTTTTTAGCAGAGATCTGATTCTGTATGCAGGACCACCCGTTTTAATTATATAATTTTTTTGAAATTTCTTTGAATGAATAATTTTACCTTTAGTAAAATAGCCTACAGGGATTATTGTAGCCCCGCCATTTTCTACTATAAATGGTTCATGTAGCTCTATTTTCGATCTGATTATATTTTGTTCTAGTTCTGTTTTTGAGGAACATAATATTAAATGAATGCCATTCTGTAAAGTCTTTTCGACTAATTTTTTCGTTTTCTTTATATCGGGTAAATAAGAATCTAGTAATGTTCCATCAATATCGGTAAAGATAACCTTTTGCATAGTATACGGTACGCTTATTAATTCCCTCTTTATAAATAGACGAAAGTGAAGCACTAGGAATTATCATTAAGTCAATAGAATCACAATAAACAGAGTATAGCATCTAATCATATTAATCGTCTTCATCAAGTCAATTCGGAAGGAGAAAAGTACTCAGTATCTATTTTCCAAAGGAATCGTGATATGGCTAGTTGCAATTAAACTGGTTTGATTTTTTATGTTTTTGCATTTTTTTCTCCATTATTTTTTCATTACTTTTTCATTATTTTTAATTTTTAGGCAATTATTGATTCAACTGCAGGATCATTACAAAAATTGCAACTGTGAATATAGTTCTTGCAGATAAAGGTCATGAAACAAAATGCATTGCTAACTAGAGAATTCTACCATCTTTAATTCACAATCTCAGGAATCTGCAACGGCAACATTGAATTGCCTCCATCTCATTATCCTGTAGACAACAATAAGTGCAAGTGTCAAATATGCAAATATCAAATCCCTA
>Ga0193701_1000147_pt1 | contig 15038 bp, 13 predicted proteins | sample U3s2metaG_FD_143055 | JGI IMG/M metagenome (GOLD analysis project Ga0193701, IMG submission 143055) | Soil microbial communities from a riparian zone of the East river system, Colorado, United States - U3s2 | ecosystem: Environmental > Terrestrial > Soil > Riparian zone | place: USA: East River...
GTAAAGAAATAATAGGTAACTCTTGATATTTTTTGCTATTATATACACCTCGTAACCAAACAGCATGCCGCAGCGTTTATGATTATATGATATATCGTTTAATCCTTGAAATCCCACGCAGCTAAATTTAATATCATAGCTTCGTTCAAGTTCATGAAAGAGTAAGTTTAATCATGACACGCTTACTTCTATAAGGGTTTTTGTGTACCTATATACGAATTCATGTCGGAACGATGGCTATCTTCATAAATTTTGTGGTTCATCTGACGAATGTCCAAATCAAGGCGCTCGCAATTTTTTATATACATATATTTTTAATATACAAACATCATAAGTAGCATGAAGGCAATTAGAAATCTGGCAATGTCAAAAATATATTATAAATTTTCTAGACTAGTACCTCTCCTAGTACTTGGTTTGATTATTTCTTGTGTTTTTACTTCTCTTCTATTCTTGCTTTCAGAATCAAATTTTGCTCTTGGAGATGGCTTATCACAAGAACAGATTTCAGCTTCAATGGGTAGTAGAAAAGCAGATTTGTTGATTAAAATGACGCCTCCGGTAGTTACAAATGAAACAGTGCAAACAGCGAATCAAAAACCAATAATTCAATTTAAATTATTTGACTCAAATACCAACAAATCATTTAGTCATGTGAACTATCATATTTCTATTGATAAAGAAGGCAAGAAACTACTTTCTAATTGGTTTCATTCTCATGATGGAGATTTAGGAATTGAGATAATTCCAAGCAATCTAAGTAAAGTAAGATTCCCTGGTCAGCAACAAGAACCTTTGATAGGAGGCTATATAGGCAGTCCAAATAATCCAGTGATCGCAGAAGGCCCAATATTTTTAAATGGTGGTCTATATCACTTCGCAGTCAGAGTTGGGACAGTTGATTGCGATACATGTGTTCTTACTGCCGATCAGCAAAGTGTCTACAATAGCTATCTTAGTATAGGTAGTGCCATGAATCAACAAGTAAATATTTCTGAAAAGTCTGTTCCAATTAAAATAATATCATATTATGATAAATTAAATGACTTCAAGTTTGACAGTAAGAATATGCAGATGCAATTTAATATGCCTTTTAATTGGAATATCAACAGAATAAATAATAGCAGCATTTTTGTTCACGTAGAAGTATATGTTCCTAAACCAAATTCTTTTACTGACAAGAAATCCTATAGCGGAACAGTTAATGGAATAGATGTATCAAAATACATTGCGGTGGATCCTACTAATGCAACTAGAGATATCATTCATATAATGTTGCCAAAGAATTCCCTAGTTCAAATTGCAAGTCAGCTCAATAGTAATGGAAAACAACCACAACCTTTACAACACACGTCTACTGCAGACTTGATGAATTTTACTTTACAACCTGGCGATAATGCTACAGTAGCAGGCGGAAAAGCAATGGCACCTATGGGATCTATGGGTTCTATGAGTTGAGCATCTATGGGTTCTATGTCATAACATATGGGATTGATATTATTCGCTCAGCAATATAGTCCTCAGTTATAATTAATATAGTGTAAGTAGAGTTAGTAAACTGTACCTAATTACAGTTTCTTAAGTTGTTGTAATTCTTCTTCCTCTCCTTTTCCCGATTACCAATATTATTACTACGAGTATAGCAATAATTATTGCTATTGTTATCGCAATAATGATAATAGAAGATGGAAAATTAGCGTTAACTACTCCAAATGGTTGAAAGGGCACATTTATATTAAACGAAGCTAATGTTGGGAAATCCTTTGAATCTACTCTTGTTATAATCTGGTATAATCCGGAGTCAGGAAAAATGTAGTTTACTGCAAAGGTGCCGTTATGTGAAGTAACATTATCGAATTTGAAGGTTCTAAGTTGGCCACTGCTATTAGCCACCACAATAACTCTTGCTGTGAGATCCTTCACATTTGAACCTGTTGTAAGATTCTTTACATTATACTTCATTTGAGTTTTAGAATCGATTATAGGTTTTTCTGGCTTGTAATTGAATTGAATCATGATATTATTATTTTTATCTACCCACTGTTGTGTATTGTTATTGTTTGGAGGCGATGATGGGGTTTGAGCTAATGCGATGTGTGATGAAATGAGTAGTAGACTCTCGTTCCCAACAATGATAATAACTGAGGCTATTGCAATAATTAAAAGGAAAACTAAAATCGAGTCGTTCAAAATATCCTTAGTGGTAGAGAATAGATTATCAGAATAATAATAGTAATGATTATTTTTATTGAGATATAGTGGCGATCCTGGCAAAATATGATTCACCGAATTACGTTAAAAATCATCTTTTTCAATATCCCTTTATGATTAATAATAGAATCATATAATTCGTGCCTTAATTTTAAATCGAGTTCTATCGTCATCCTTTTCATGTTAGTAATCCATTTTCATTATAAAACAAAAAAAAGGTTCGCAACAATGTTGCAATTTGGCTCTAATTATTATTTCGCATTTATCTTCAGACTAAATGCCGATTCGATGTTAGGACGGATCTGGCTATCTATAATCTGTTGTACTTCTTTGAATGACTTTTTGGAATCTATGGCACTCTTTAATGATGTCAGTCCAGTACCTATTTTTGCAAAATCAGGTGATGATGTTACATTTGATGGAGCAAACTTTTTGACATCGGTAAACATCTGCACTGCGATCTTGGCAAGTGATTCTGCACTTTGATAGTCTGCCATGTTTACAATTTTATTTTGTGTTGCAGTGGTTTGATTTTCTTTTTCTGGCTCTATTCCGTAGGCTCCGCCATAATGTTCGCCAATTTCATTTAATATGTTATTTATTGCCAATATGTGAACCGTGGCATTCTTCATCTGATTTGGTTCTATCCTCACAGAGAGAGCCTCTTGTAATAACCCGTCAATACGATCTACCTTATCCTTAATTGTTGTGTTTGTAGGAGATGCGCTAGTAGAATTTACTGTCTTTTGTAAATCTGTGATTGCGGTATTTAGATCACTGGCTACTCTTTTGTTTCGTTCTGAAAGTTCTTTAGTAGTATTGGCATCAAGATGTTCCCGTGCATCATTAGCGTGATCTTGAGCTAACGTAATATTGGATGGAATATTGGACTGTGCGAGCTCAACTTCAGATGATATCTGTTTACTCAATGCAAGAAATGATGCACTTTCTCCGCCAGAAAAAGTGTGAGCATATGCTATTCGACTTAGTGGATACACCATTCCCACACAAATAACTGCCGCTAATAGTATGGCAATTGTAGTCATGTAATTGTTCTTCATTTCTTTCTTTTTCCTTGTAATTAATATTATCCGTTGATAAAATAGTTTATGGTACAACCCTCGAATAAGAGAAAAAGAGTTGCCTAACACTTTTTCCATAAAGATTAGAAAAATTGTATTTCTTTTTGAGCCTCCAGATGGTGACACATTACATTACATTACATTACATTACAATTACATTACAATTATAATTCAAACGACAATAAAACTTCGTACCGCGACAGAAAGTCAGGCGGTGATAGTATTTAATTCGGATGTTGCCACGACCGTAAATTCTACCTATCTAGTATAGTCTAATTTTTCATTTTAATCCATCATGGAAAACCAAGAACTTTTTTACCAGAGAGTGCTACAGCTGCTATAACTATCCCTGCTACACCGGCACCTATTCCAATCATTCCTATCATGTAGGATCTATCAGCGGAAGTCTTTACGTTCTGAAGTAATTTCTGAGTCTCTACATTATTTTTGGATATTGAGTCTATGGTTCCTCTCGTCGAGTCAATGTCAGTTGCGAGCTGGCTAAGAATTCCTTCTACTCTTGGTCCTATATTGTTGTTATTGCTATTAGTCGCGCTTGTAGCTGAGCTTGAATCAGCTGTATCTGGGAAAGAAAACTTCTGCTTGCCCTCAACGTCATCTAGAGGAGTTTCAGTATTAACAATATTCTGTCCTTGGATTGTACCATTCAAAACTAAGCTGTAAGATCCAATTCTTGTAGGGATTAGTTTAGCTTCATATAATCCTTCAGCCTGTTGAGAAGGAGTAAAATCCAATGGTTTAGTTACCCCACCATACTTTACTACAATATTTACATCAGCTAGAGCGTTTATTACACCTGAAGAATTTCCCCCGGTCACTGTCTTATTGACATCAACTATAACATTGTTTAATTCTCCAGCAAGTGGTGGCTCGTCTTTCCACCCCACTTCTAATTTAATATTACCAAATTGTTTAGTGATATGAGCATAAGCCAAACTAGTGCTCAGCTGTAATAAAGTAAGGGCAGATAATACAACAAGGGCGATCAATGTTAGTAATTGAAATTTTATTTTCATTGGCTAGAATTGAGACCTGTTTAATGTCTAAACTAGCATCTTATTATGAGTTATTAATATTTATGGTACATTCGTCGAATGAACTAGAAAAATCAAATACAATAAACTCTAAATTATTATGGTGATGATTATATAATGAGTGGTGTTATGATTAATAGAATACCTTTTAGAACTCAAATTACGTTTACGATTTTTATAATCTGTTTGATATTAATCGTACTGCCTAGTGTTCCTAAATCATATGGTCACGCCTTTGTCATAAAAAGTAGTCCTTCTCCCTCTCAATCATTATCTACACCACCATCAAAGCTTGATGTGTATTTTAGTGAACCTGTTGATATACGGTACAGCAAGCTCACGGTTATAGACTCAAACGGTAAGGAGATAGGTAACAAAGATATACATACCATAAATAATGACCCTGCAAGCTTAAGCATAACACTTCCGTCTGGCCTTAAGGACGGTGTTTATACAGTGTCTACCAAGGTCCTATCCCAGGTTGATGGTCACGTTACGGAGAATGCTTTTGTATTTGGTGTCGGTTCAGCGGTAATACCCAACAACCCATCCAATGCACCTAGCTCATCCTCTCAGCTTTATCTTCCCGATGCAATCGCTAGGTTTCCCGCACTGGTTGGCCAGGTTATGATTGTCGGTGCTACCTTCGCCACTCTATGGTTATGGAGACCAATATCAAAGATATCATGGCTAAAAGATTCTTTTCAGCAGACTAGAAAAAGAATTGACAGAAGTACGATAATTCTGACAATAATTGGTTCTATTATCCTGTTGGCATCTGATTTTGGAATGATTTTTGTTCAAGCGATCTCTATAAACATAGGAATAGGCGAAGCAATTTCTACCAAGTTTGGCAGTGTGTGGATCATAAGAGTAGTAGAGTCTTTGGTATTGCTTGCAATATCTCTGGGAATTTATTACTATAGACCAAAGAAATCAAAGGATTTGACACTCTCAAAGAATCAAGTAGTAAGCATACTAACGATTGGCATACTGACCCTTGTAACCACTAGTTTAATTGGTCATGGAGCATCAAACGGTCAGTTATTACCAATTACGATCGACTTTATTCATAATTTGGCTGCATCTCTTTGGATTGGCGGTGTGATCTATCTAGCATTTGTTGTAGTTCCAAAAATAAAGCAAGCAATGACACTAGAGCAATATGTCAAGAACGCTTTATTATCAATTATTATTCCAAGATTCTCAACGATCCCTGTAACTATTTTGGGTGTGATAGTAATTACAGGGCCACTTCTGTTATATGTCCTTGAAAGTAACCTTGACTTAACGTTAGCCTCGCTATATGGAAAAGTACTGATTATAAAATTATTGCTCGCCGCAGTGATGATTGCTATAGGAGGATACAATCAAATGATACTCCAAAGACGAGTATTCCAGGTCACTATTCTTGCTACAAGCTCAGGATCATCCTCGTCGTCATCTTCATCTGCCTACAATGACAATTCTCAAGGGTATAAGAAGAGGTGGAAGAAGAGTGGAGCTGATTCAAGAAATGCTAAAGGCACCGACAATAGTGATGATGCTAATAAAAAAACCAATTCTGGTGATGATGGAGATGGTGTAGGAACCCACAGTCTTATTTCTCGATTCAGCAAAAGTACAAGAGCTGAAGCTATTGTTGGTATCGCTTTACTCGCAGCAGTATCGGTGTTAGTGAACACTGGCCTTCCTGCCAGTCAATTTCAGAACCTGCTACAACAACAACAACAATCAGCAGACTTAGCTTTAACATCAGGACCTGCAACAGCCCAAGGATTTACTGCCACACAATTTATAGAAAGCAGCGATAGAATCGTACTTTCAATAAGTCCTTTTGCCCCTGGCAATAACAATTTCAAAATATCTTTCCTTGATTCATCCAGACATCCAATAGATATAAAATCAGTTCAGATGAAACTCACGGAGACCGAGAAAGGGATAGGACCAATAAAGGTGGATACTAGACAAATCTCTAAAGGAGTATTTTCGGCTAATGCTGCTTTTGGTGTTGCTGGGAAGTGGGATATTCAAATTGAAGGTGTCCAGGGTAAGCCTAATTCACCAAATCTTATTGCAATATATGCAAATTTGAATGTAAAGCCAAGTCTGAATCAACTGAAATTTAATGTGAAAGAGTTCAAAATCCCTGGTAACAAAAGTCAGCCTCTTTATCCTCTGTATGATAAAAGTAGAAATGCAATATGGGTAGGAGACACCAAACTAGATAGTGGTCGAATATTCGAACTAGATCTGAACTCAGGCAAGTACATCGAACATAAAGTTAATGGCACCAGTATTGTGACAGTCATGGCATTAGATGCCAATAATAAAATTTGGTATGTTGATCCTTTAATGAAACTTCTTGGACTCTATGATCCGATTACTAGAACAAATCAAGTGTTTAAGATCACAGACCCCCGATTCATTCCGTCGGGCATAGCTATTGAGTCAGTCAAAAATACCAACAATAGCGGCAACAAAAATAATAATAATGAGATCATCTGGCTTACGTCTTCCCGCACTAGTGACATACTAAGATTTAATACGCAATCAAAGAATTTTACTACACTCCTCAGTCTTCCCACAAAAGACGCTAGTCCACTAGGAATAACAATAGATTCTACTGGGCAGATCTGGATTGCAGAAGGAGCAGGAAAGCTAGCCAATTTAGATCCAGCCAAGAACTATACAGTTACAGAATACTCACCTAAAGGAAAAAATAATACACTTCTCAGTCCAACTGCATTGTTAGCCGATCCCGAAACACAGAACATTTACATATCTGAGCACGATGGTCATAGAGTATCGGTTTTTAACCCAATATTGAAGTCTTTCAAAAGGTATCCACCCCTTGACCCTAACGGATTACCATTTGGAATGGCACTCGATAGTTTTGGTAATTTATGGGTGGCTGAACACACAATCAATAAAATTGGAGTAATAGATCCACAAACTGGAACAAACAAAGAGATAGAAATCCCTTCACCTAATCCATTTGTTCAGTGGATATCCTCTGACTCCAAAGGACAAATATGGTTTGCAGAACAACGAGGAAATTCTCTTGGCGTTATAACAGCAAATGTAAATCTGCAATCAAACGTTGTAGCGAGAGTACAAAAATCGGATAACAGTAATAGCAATTCCACTAATCAGCCTAATAGTAATAATGCTATTCCTAAATTAGGCTTCAGTTATACTGATATCATTGGACCATCTATAGCTTCAGGGATAATTATTAGTGCGCTTTTCTATGCAAAGAGCATAGTGGATCTAAAGAAGAGTGTGGTTCAGGCTAGCAACAGAAAGCGTTGATCGTCACCGATAAATCCATTCCCCGGAGCTCGCTATTTTGAGGTAAGATACTCCTATGCAAGCAACTGAGACAGTGTTGCTGATACTAATTCATTCAAAATAATTGTTAACAGAATTGACAGAGATTAAACTACATTAGAGAAGATGGAAGAAGTCGTTTCATAGCCATAGGTTTGGATGAGAAGAGGTCTCAATTGACTAGTGTTTGTTAACTCAGTAAATCAACTCCATAAAGATCTATCTAATTAGTCATCGTTGTGCCCAGTTACTTCGCAATTATCAAGTGCGATATCACCTTCTGTTGCGTTGAAGTCTACAACAACATCATTCCCATCCCCGCAGTCAAACAGATCTGCCCCTGGACCGCCTTGTAGTGTATCATCACCAGCATCTCCAAATAACTTATCATTTCCTTCGCCTCCTTGTAGGAAATCTCCACCTTCGTCGCCGTGAATAGTATCATTTCCTGGTCCGCCGCTTAAATGGTCAGAACCATTAACGCCATCTATTAGATCATTGCCGGAGTCGCCATAAATAAAATCGTCTCCAGGAGAGCCAATTATGAAATCACTTTTTGAGGTTGCAGTAAAGAGGGAACCTTGTTGTTGTGAACCATTTGTACTAGGTGCTGTCGAGGTTCCATTTAATTTATCACCTGCATTTGTACTGTCAACATTTTGTGCAAAGACAATAAAACTGGTCATTTGAATTATCCCTTTCCCAAAAAGCAAGAGTAGTGTGAAGATAGTAAGGCATAAAAACAAAGACCATTTTGGTTTCATTATTGCCATGTTATGTAATGTTCATACTCTAATTTAACTGGATAAATATATAGAATAGGACTAATTTTTCTTCTCACTTACAAAAGTTAATTTTGACTTAACAATAAAGAAGAAATGATGTAAAGACGATAGTATAGTTGTTATTATTGCATTTCTGACATGATAGCAAATTAGATAATTTTGCGCTAGAGTAAACTTTTCGACCACAACTTCGTGCCATAGCAAAGGACTAGATTATTCCTAGTATCTTGGTATATACTTCGTAAGCAGGATTAAAAATTACTCGCTATAACAGCTATTGAAGATTTTCGATCATATGAAGAAATGAGGCTATGAATATAAACACAGGACAAATAAGACGAGCTCGAATCTTTTATCATAATGGAATTAATTTAACGTTATACATCTTCTTGTTTGATTGAAATCTTTTTGTCATATCTCTTATTTGACTAGCATCACCGCTAAGAACAAATATTTCAAGGCACCGGTCTCTATCGACTTTACTGTGTAAATGGGTGCCTATTAGCTTATCATGAGCATGCCTCATCTCATTAATTTCATCATCAGATTTCTCATCATGCGTGACTAGTAATATGGCATGAATTTCACCAATTAAGTCTTGTCTTTGTTTTTCTTCAGATAACATGTTGCGAACACTAGCTCTGACCATTTCAGACCTTCCGGTAAATCCAAGTGTCTTCTGCAGCTTGTCTATTTCACCTAGAATTTCACTATTAAGCGAAACACTTACAATTGTCAATATTAATAGCTTTTATTAACTTCTTTAAAAATTTATATGTGCTACTTATTAAGAAAGGGAATTATCTTTATTAATTATTAATTACTAATGATGTCAATCCTACAGGAGCTACAAATAGGAATAAGGGAAGAATATATTGTTTGTTTGGACGCTATCTATCAGCGTATAAAGAACTCTTCAGCCATCATGTTTTTGAAGGGTTATTGTTCTTCAGCATATTACATAGTTATGGTCTGGAGTCCTCGGATTGTTTTGATTGTCCAGAAGTTTCCAACGATCTGCTTCTTGAACTGCATTAATTTCACATTCAGATATATCTGATGCTCCATCGTTTATTTTTTCAGTCATTAGGTTGCCCTGGAAGTTAGCGTGAGCAAGACCAAGAGCATGACCCATTTCGTGTTTTGTTATTTGTTTTACCAGTTGAGCGTTAAATGTATTTCCAAATGCAGTTTTAGATATAGTTATTTTAACATTATCTATAAATCTATTATTATCAAAACCAGTTACTGTCTTACCTGCTACCTGTCCTCCACCTTTAGTAAATTTTAGCTCTATATCTGCTGGAGTATTCTTTCCAGATATTTCAGTAAATTCTAAACCTTGAATTGCAGTATCCCACTCGTGTATTGCGTCACGTACAGCTTGTCTGACTTCTTGATGGCGTTCTTTTCTTTGAAATCAGTGTCATTCTTTCCACCAAGTTGATTTGTGATATTTTTATCACCTTTTGATGCTTCTGCATATTTAGAAAAACCTGGTACATATGCTGCAACAACGAGTGTTATACCGACAAGCAAGGAAAATATCTGGATCTTCCTCAATGTCAGAACACACTCTATCATCGTTTTCTAACATGGACATCTATAATTAGTATAATTAGCATCGGATAAAAAGAGTTAACCAAGAAGGCAACATTACTTGGGCCCTACCGAGGGTATATTTTTAGTATTCCTCCGATTGTAGAATCAATACTTCAACTGATAGAAGTATTGGTGATGTAAATTCTGCAGATCAATCACAAGTCAGATGCGGTTGTCCTTCTTATAAGTAAAAATGTTCTCAGCTACACAAAGAACAGTTACCATGATAAAACGGCTCATTGCAAATACTGCTGCCTCTCTTCTGACACCCATATATAATTCCACAATTAGTACATTGGTGGTGGCATGATAATGATTCTATTATATTAGTTGTTAAGGACGTGTTTATTTTTCATTATATACAATTTTATACTCGTGATAAAGTGTTTGCTTAATATTTTCTGCCAAATTGCTAATTTCTTTTTTATCATTTAGTTGATTCGTTTTCTTTGGACTAATGCCTAATGACTCCAATTCATTTAGCCACCATTGCTTCTTGTCTAAATATTCATATTCATCGGTAGCAGTAGCCATCAAACTCGCTCGTTACATCTAGGGAAATAATAAGATATAATATATGTGAATCATCTTTTGTTAAGTTTTGTACAAATTTTACTCTTACGAAAGCGATCCTGATTTGAGAATTTTTCAGCTTTGTAGCAATGATTGTATTGTTTTAATAATAAAGTAGATCATGGTATCAAAAATAAGTCAATACAATTTTAAATTAACATAGACATAGTAAGTTTATTCATGAGGCCTATGATGATTTGATAAAAATTAGGGGTGCAAAAAAAAGATTAAAAGTTTTTGACATACAGCAGAGATTCATTTACACCATCAGGATCGTTTGCAAAGTAACCATGACCGTTGTTGTCACAAACCGTTGACGGATTGGAGCCCTGATTTACAAGTGCATCGAGTATAGCTGAGGGTGTTGCTCCGGGGTGAGAAGCTTTGTAAAGTGCAGCTGCTCCAGTAACGTGCGGAGCTGCCATACTAGTGCCACTCAATGTACTATACGAGTGACCTTTAAATGTGGATAGGATATTTACGCCGGGGGCTGCCATTTTTACGGTACGACCATAGTTGCTAAAGCTGGCCAATGTGTCATCCTTTCCGTATTTTGTACTTTGGCCAATTCCCCCGCACTTCCCATCTGTGTCTACGATAGCTGATACGGCTATTACATTAGGATTATTTGCTGGAGAGAAAGTTAAAGCATCCTTATGACTATTTCCAGCAGCGACTACATAAGTTACTCCTGCTGCAACAGAATTATTAATTGCAGTTTCAAGTGCTTGAGAGTGGCATTCGCATCCAAAGCTAAGGTTGACTACATCGATTTCACTAGCGTGTTGAGTCACGTAGTCTACACCAGCTATAATAGATGAGATTGAACCCGCACCTGTGCTATCGAGAACCTTTACAGCCCATAATCTCGCACCCGGGGCAACACCCACAACGCCTATAGAATTATCTCTAGCTGCAGCAGTTCCTGCTACGTGAGTGCCGTGGCCATTATCATCATTGGCTGAGGTCGTATTAGGTACAAATGTCTTTTCTCTATATACATTTAGATCAGGATGTGTCAAGTCTATTCCAGTATCAACTATTGCGATGTCGACATTTACGTCAGAGGGAGTTGCAGGCTGCGTACCTGTCGGTGCTGGTTGTTGTGGTGTTGGACCGGGGTTCTCGTTCGTAGGAATGAAAACATTTTCCGTTTTATTAAGAGAGGTAATGTTGGAAGAAGTCTTCTTTCTTTGATCGTCGGCGTCAATTCTGTCAACACCAGTTGGTAGGATTTGTGAGAAAATATGTACCTTCTGGTCTTGTTCTATCGACTGTATACGATTATCTTGTTGCAATGTATTGAGTACGTTTACATTCCCCTGAATGGCTGCATCTTTAGGAATTCTAAAGACAAAACCTTTGATTGCGTTGTTATAAGTATCAAGTATCTCAGCTCCTTCATTCTCTTTTTCTTGTGCCAGGGATTGAGCATCAATAGAGGAATTCTGTTTTAAAATAGCTATGTACTGATTTGGTATAAACTCTGGTTTTTCCTTTTGTGAAGTAATCTCAGATATTATCGATCGGGTAGTATCAATGGTGCTTTCGTTATTGGATCGATCTGGAGATTTAGGAGAGATTGAAGTAGGGGATGACGACGGGGATGAGGATGACGGTTCTTTAGACATTGAAGAGTTAACCGTCAGGCGTACTGTAGCAATGTTGCTGTCTACTTGATGTTTATCAGTTGCCTTATAGGTAAAACCATCAGAGCCTGTAAAGCCAGGATTTGGAACATAAAGCACGCTACTAGGACTATTACCATGAGATATTGCTCCATTCTGTGGAAGGTTTATTACTGAGAATCTTAACGCATCCCCTACATCTTGATCATTGCCTGCTAGAGTAATTTCAACGCCTGTTCTAGTGGGGGTTTGAACACTCATGTTGCTAGCAACTGGCATATGGTTGGTAGTATTCGTATTGTTTGTAGAAGATGATATTTGAGGTGGCGATGAGGAGGGGGAGCCGGAGGAGGCAGAAGGCTGACCATTTGCCGATGATGATGATGGTGAATTAACTAATCCGTCAACTTTCATTTCAGTAATACTTGCCCATTCGTTCTCTGAATTTCCATTAACTGTCACCTTTACATAACGCCCATCTATATCCTGGAAATTATTAATTTCCATTTGTGAAGTTTGTCCACTACTAGTCCCTGAAAATACATTTGTATAGGCATTTCCGTCTTTAGAAACAGATATATCAAAATTATAATGGCGAGCGTCCCCCTTGTACCAGGCAATGCCTAAACTGCAAATTGTTTTAATTGACCCCAAGTCTGCTTGGATAAATGAACCAAGGCCTCTCGCTGCCCATCTTTGATCTATATTATTGTCAATTACATTATTTGCTTGATTTCCGCTCTCAGCATTATTGCTTGATGTAACACCAGTAATTGGTAAGCTTTCACATAGCCCATTTGTGAGTTGAGCTTGTATGATTTTTGGTGACACAATTTGGCCAGCTACTGAAGCGGATAAGAGTATTAGTAACATCAACTGCAATGGTGCTATTCTTGTTCTGGACTGACCTTCTCGTCTTGTTTTTAATCTATTCATTTTTAGCATTCACTCCATCAAATAATTAGAACGCTAATCTGCTCCAGCGAAAGCAGTGTTAATTCTTGTATAATGATCATTGTCTTTGTTATAATATTCGATCGACATACTACACGGTTGAATGTTGTACATGTTTTCTGTGCTCCTAGGAAAAGGCTTGATAAATATCATCCATGTGGATTGATGCCGACTAACTATTTATAGAGACTTCAATTTTGTACTTTAATTCACTTTAATTCATATTGAATATAATTATGTATTTGCATCTTCAATTGTTAGTATGTACTTGTAGAACTGACTATTGTAGTAGAACACTTTTGTCATAGAATAGAATAGAATATTACAATATATCCTCATTTGAAATTTAGGTTGAAAATAGATGATAAAAGTCTCAAGGTAATTCTAGCATTTACCACACTTCAGTAAGAGCAGCCTTGAAAAAATAGAACATTTGTATACACTCATAGAGCAAATTTTCATAAATCAAATGATTGGCAAGAGCCTAGAAATATCCCAGATATCGTTACATTGATCTGCTCTTACTACTAGAGCTAGTATTATTACTATTAATATTCAGGAAAGTAGAATACCGAAAAGATAGGCCCGGATGGTGTTTCTATAAGGAAAGATCAACTGCTTGAGGACCGACGTCTTGGGATCCGATAGCCTGGGGTGCAACTCCTTGAACATTGCCTTGAACACTACTGACTACACCTTTTTGACATGCAACGTGATTGCCAAAGAAGTCTGTGTCTTCGAGAACCTTAATACATGCTGTATATTCATCCCCTACTCTTACGGTTCCTTTCTTAAAGTCTAGACTAACGTGGATAACCCCCTCATTATCGTCTTGTGGATCCAAGAACGCAACTGGGTTTATAGTCTTTGAAGACATCACGCCGTTCGCAAGAACCCAAACTTGAGCCATACGAAGAGAATAGTCTATTCCACCTATTTTTAAATTGAAAGTAGCTGTATCAGTTGCTGATGGAGGACTCGGAGTATTTGGTTGTAAAACATTCTGAGCATACACCGAGGATAAGCTGGTTGCAGATACGGTTAATAGAGCCGTTAACGCGATTAATACCAAAGTGATTGAGTTGTTTTTTGTAGTCATGCCATCCACTAACACCCAATGCATATAATATAATTATAGCTAACGCATAAATTTTAAGAGATAGAGGACTGGAATATTCATTAATTAGATGTCACAATTAGGTATACCTAAAAATTAAATAGTCTTTTTTGTACCTAAAATTTTATAGAAGATTAAAATGATGCAGATAATAAAGTTTGAGAAGTAATATTGATTCTAATGCCTGGTAACAGCTCAATTGGAAGAGACCGGTAGTAATTTGAAGTTTCTCTATTTGAATGCTAGTGGACACTTTATTGAAGCAGCAAAAGGCCTATAAATTATGAAAGACGTCCCCTAGAGAAATGGCTGCTACCACTATGCTAGTTCTGCCTGTCTGGGAAGGCCAGCTTTTGGTTACTCAGCATTCTATACGATTTTCATTTTTAAAAGTTGAGAGCGATGTTGTGTTTCTTTTTTTTGTTGCTGCCATTGATTTTGTTGTTGTTGATGATGTCGAGGTCCCTTGGGCAGCGGGCAATCTCAATGTTATTAACGCCCAGGTCGTGTGATACTTCCGAAAAGGATGAGTTAAAATTAATAAGACTTGAAATTATAGCCCACTGTTGATGCTGCGGTGGGAGCTGATAACTAGTTTCAGATTAAATTCTTCGTCTTTAGATTCATTCCAAAAGTGCAGGGTTCTTTTTCAAAATGTTAATGAATTTTTCTAATTTTTTAATGCTTTCAGGATGTAG
>Ga0193701_1000149_pt1 | contig 14297 bp, 11 predicted proteins | sample U3s2metaG_FD_143055 | JGI IMG/M metagenome (GOLD analysis project Ga0193701, IMG submission 143055) | Soil microbial communities from a riparian zone of the East river system, Colorado, United States - U3s2 | ecosystem: Environmental > Terrestrial > Soil > Riparian zone | place: USA: East River...
CATGTTCGAATGAGACCTGCTGTTCGAATAACTGTTAAAGATGGATACAAAGATTTAATATACTTTCGGCTGGAAGATTCCGATAAAATAGTATATGCAAGAATCCACGGGAACATCCATTGAGGCTATCCTTAAACCTGTTATCAACTACATATCTATTGCTATAGAGATTGCAATAGCGATAATTATCACGGTAATTGTAGTAGCAACACTGGTAGGCATCATCAGAGTAATATTATCACGATCTAAAAGAGAAGAGCAGACTAAGCATATACAGTATATACGATATACTCTAATCAGAGGTTTATTGATAGCACTGGATTTTGTGGTAGCAGCAGACATTCTAAAAACGATTCTGGCTCCCTCTTCAACTGAACTTGCAGTACTAGTTGTTGTTGTAGTTATACGAATATTGTTAAGTTGGTCCCTAACAAAAGAAATTCAGAGCCATGCTGATCATCTTGACAGAATAGGCTAGGAAATTTCCAGCTGTGCTATTTATTCTTAATTTGATTCTTCAAATGAGAGTGGCCGTATATTACTATTCTAAGCGTTTGGTATTGCTCCACTCTCATGTGCTCAAGCACCAGTCAGTAAGTACGTGAAATTTCAAACTCCCGCAGTTTCTTTTATCTTTGATAACCGCAGTTACTTCTTATCTTTCAGAACGACTCTTTTACATCTAGGTTTTTTTGGTATTTGTCTTTTGTCTTGAATAGTTTCCAACCCTTCAACGAGTTGTATTGGAAACTGGTCGTGACAATAGTAGATAGAATGCTAGACCCTACTCGGAATTAAATTATATCTTCTCTACGGACATCCACGTTGGAGGATTTTTTGTCAATTTAATCAATGTTTCTAAGCTCGTAAAGAATTGAATCATGTCTGTTTCTTCCGTCTTAACCTCACATCGAAAAGGAATCTCATCCTCGCTGCCTGCATGAAAGGAAATCATGGTAAGACCTGCAACGACATCCAAATCACTTGGAAGAATAGCTATGTTATCTGTTCCTTCTTGAATGTTAATCTTGTAAGATCCATAAAGGGTAGACGCATCGCCGTATAGGTAACCGTTTCCAATTGATACGTTTAGATCGACTTTCGTACAGGAGAATACCAATTGCTAATATTTATCCTTAATTTTGAACCTTCAAAATTGTATTGCAATTGCAGTAATAGAGAGGAGCATGTCCGATTGTCAATGACTCTTGAAAATACCGACCACATCAAAGATTAGCTTTATCAGATGTGTGCTATTTTCCTCGTTATAGTATATATCATTATTTTTTATTTTTATATGTTTAGTGATCGTAGCATAATTTTAAATACGTGTGTTATCTTGCATATCAATTAATTGTCTGCTACTGCTGTTACCAAGCCTCCAGAAGAAATCTCCTTTGATGCGTGGAAAACTATTCTAATATTAAGCGGTACTATCGTGATATTTCTCTATCTTAATACGGCGATGTCACCGGCTCTTCCGAGTATAGCTGAAGACTTTCAAATTTCTACATCTCTTTCGTCATGGGTGATGACATCATACATGGTTTGTGGAGCTGTCATGACTGTTATAATGGGAAGGTTATCAGATCTTATTGGAGCCAAGAAAATGCTAATGATAATGATGGTATGTTTTACAGTAGGAACTATCTTGGCACCTTTTGCTCCTAACATATCCACTCTTCTTGCCCTTAGAGTACTTCAGGGAATAGCCGTGGCTAGTACCCCGATTTCGACTAAGTTAATAAGAGATAAGGTCCCTATAAGCAAATTCCCTATTGGCTTGAGTATATATCTCTCAGCCTATTCTGGTGGCATGGCATTAGGCGCCGTGCTAGGACCAGTTGTAGCTGCAAGCGCAGGATGGCAGGGTAATTTCTACTTCTGTGCTCCTATTGCAGTAGTTCTGTTATTTGTATGCTGGAAGTTTATTCATAGTGATGAAAGTAAGAAGATACATGAGCATGATCTTGCAGACAAAGAATCTTCAAGTGATATTCCTACAAAGGCCAAGAAGCAGGATAAAAAACTGCATATGGACTTTATGGGGATTATAACGCTGACTGTTACACTCGTCAGTTTTCTAATAGCAATAACATTTAGCGGGTCGATTGCCACTAATTTGGTAGCATTTGTAGTTCCTCTCATCATAGGAGTTATCTCTCTTGTACTTTTCATCAAAGTGGAAAAGCGAGTAAAATCTCCATTAGTTAACCTGAAGCTAGTGTTTCATCCAGTCATTTTAACTGGGAACATCATGATGTTGATGTTCGGTATTTTACAGTACTTCGTTATAACCGGCATACCACAATTGGGCTCTGCTCCTCCTCCATCAGGGTTAGGACTAGAACCATTAAAGGTAGGATTTCTACAGTTGTCTTTTGGTCTATCAATGATGATCTTTGGCCCAATTTTCGGATTGTTAATGGTAAGAAGAAGAGGACTTAATCTGAAATTGTTGGTACCGGGCGTTGTAATTACCGCTATTTCATTTTTATTGCTTTTGTTTTTCCACTCTACATCGCAATCTGTAAATCTTGCCCTCTTTGTATTCGGTACTGCTGGGGCGCTTCTACCAATGACATTGAACAACACAAACATTTTATTTACACCTAAAGAGTATACTGGAATATCCTCAGCTGCTACAAATATGATGAGAATTGTAGGAGGTGCAATAGGGCCAGTCATGACAACTGTAATTCTAGCATCTGTTACTGTCTCCGCTTCCGTTGATAATGTTGCGAAAAGTTACCCGAGTCCAGTCACATTTAACATTCTGTTTGGGGTTGGGGTTGCAATGTCTATTGCTTGTGTGTTTCTAGCTATCAGAATGAAACGCCTTGCTACTAAGATGGTGCCGTTGACAGCCAAGGAAATAACGTGAACGATTTGAGCTTAGAGTAAATCCTATATTAGGCACTCTCAAGAAGCTCAAGTACGGTACATCGACTAAATATTCGCGAGATGTAGATCTAAAAAAAATAAAAAGTAAAATGATGAATAGTATATCTTGAATCCCTTGTGAGCAACCTTCGGTAATTCCGCAAATGCAGCAATACCACATCCATTATTCGATTTTATTGGATTAACATGAGATTCGATTATCTGTCTGACTATAAGAATCGAAATCTAGCGATATTCTGGTCTTGACTATCAGTGAAAATCTTGACAAATCGAACTACTCTCAAATGAAATAACCTTGCAATAAGTTAGTTGAAATTATGGAAGTGACTGCACGCAGTATTAGATCTTTAATGCCTCTACCCTTTTATCACAGAATCGATGGAACGCTAATCAGTTTTGCGTTGGTTGATTTGCAATTAAGGGATTTCGACGAGTCAGAGTAGAAACTGGATAGAGCTTAGGCAAGGGCGTCGAAGAATAAAGACACTATTGGAGGTAACTACGATGGAAAACCATATCATTGCCCAGATTTGTCAGCCGACGATTATGTTGGTGATGATGGTGGTGGTGATGATGGTGGTGGTGATGATGGTGGTGGTGATGGTGATGGTGATGATGGTGATGGTGCGATGCTCTCCTTTTTACCCCCTCTTGCTCCTAAAGCTATCGTCTCTACCCCTCCTATCAGTAGTACAGCTGCTAGCATAATGGCCAACAAACCCACACCAAAGCGGATAGGGTTTGCGATTATTAAGAGAGATATTATCACGCTTAACGCTCCCACACCAATAAGCAAGCCCCTTGAGGATCCTGAGACGTCTTTGGAAATTCCATGAATAATCCTTGCAATACCGCTTAACAACAGAGCCAATGCAGCTATAATTATCAAGAACGCTGTAGTACCTATTGGAAACTCCATAAGGAAAATCGAGAAGGTTATCACTACTACCCCAAGCACGATATTAGTAGTACGTGTTTTTCTTGTGGGAGATAATGATGATACTCCAATCGCGATCCTTTCGATTCCAACGATTAGGAACACTATGGAAAGGATCAGAATTATTGTTAATATGGCAGATGCTGGAAATATTACTAAAAATATTAGAACCACTACTGACAGAAGAACAGCTATTGAACCAAAGACAATCTGTAACATTCGCAGCCAGGGTGGTGATCTTACCACTTCCAATTTATAGATCAATTTCTTTTTCAGTTATATATATGATCGTAAGGTTCTCCCCCTATATTCTTCATTGTTCTAATAAGTATTGAGAGGGGATAAAAATGCCAACTTACAAACAAAGGTCTAAACTTTCAAAAAGTACAGTATGACTTTTATCATTGTACTAGCCTAGAATAGAGATGGTTGAAATTTCTCTACTAACGATAGGAATAGTAAGATCATGAATACTACTCAACACCTCTCTTATCTGTCGGGTGTAGTTTTCAGTCGTGATTTACTGCTTTCCTAATATCATATTCATTGGATTGCTGAAAGTATTGTTGTTGATCGATTTTCTGTGGAGGCGCATTCACAGTACTTCTGTCAGATTACGGTCAGGACATCTGGTCAGTGAGAATAAGAACGCAATTTTAGGTCAATTGCGAGAAAGTATACTTCTCTAACCTTCTGTGCTTAATGAATAGACACGACATCTAATACCAAGAATATTCTTTTGAACAAGTAATCAAGCTTAGTCTCCCTTCAAATGAACCCTATTAACTGCTTACTTCTATTCTGGTTGTGTGCAATGGGTGATCATTCTGTAGCTAATATCGTTGTAACAAATATACCCAGCAATCCTTTGATCCTCTGGTCATGCTCTACTTTCGCATGTGTGTGGAGAATCTGCCTGGAAAATTAAGTGCTGTGTCGAATAACTGACCATCTTATCATAGAGATTTGTGAAACTGAGAAGCTTTATTAAAGCCTACCATAGATTCCTTATTGCCTGCTAAGAGAAGTCAGGAAAAGAAGTCCGAGAGGAAAGTAAACTGGAGAGAATATAATGAATCTCTGGTTAGAAGAGGAGAGCTATTATTTGATACTGATTTTTTATCGAACTGGCGAGCAGGATTAAAGGAGATGAACAAGGGAAAGGAAGAGGCAAAATTTCATTATCCGAATTCCTTGATATGGCTGCTCGCCACCGTACACACATACCTGTTTCCATAGAGAGCTAGAAGGATTTCTGAGATATCTAGTCATTCAACACAGCAAAGTTAAGCGAAACTTTATAAATACTGTCCTTATTTACAGCTTCTAATATATGATAAAAAAGCCCAATTCCTCTACACATATGACCCACAAAACAAAGAGTCTAATAGTACTGCTATCGTTCTCGTTGTTTGTAGGAACTCTAGTAGCTGCTGTGCCTCTTCAAGCTGCTAAGGCGCAGCTCGACACGACTGCCGTTCAGAGTCTCATGAAGACAGGATATACTAACCAATTCCAAATAAACTTCAAAGGAAAGACATACACGGTCAAATATAGCATCAGAGGCGGCACGGTTGTCGGAATAGTACCAAACCCTCAGTTGAAAGCGGTGAATATTATTCTCAATCCTGGAAGTACACCCGGAACTATGACTATCCAAATACCTAGATTTGCTATAGATGCCAAAAATGATCAAGGTCAAGACATACCATTCAAAGTCACAATGGATGGCCACGGATTGAGCTGGAAACAAATTCAAAGCACGAATACAGACAGAGTACTAGCTCTTAGTTTCACATCCGGCAATAGACTTGTGGAAATTACTGGCACTCAATTCGGTACGGGTAAGTAATTAGGTTAGTGCTCTTTCAGCACTGAAGGGCACCATTATTTTTTTTTGACTGCGAAAAAATACTTTGCTTCGTCGATTCAGACAGGAGATGTAAATCAAGTTCTAATCTTTTCCTGACCCAGCTATAAAAATTCATAATCGTCAAATAATGGCTCTGACGCCCTTTGAGAATAATACATCTAGATATCTACTTAGGGACTAGCAGATCCACCGGTGTTACAGTATAATGGTAGTAGTATTACTTGGTACACATATTAGTACACACATCGTTGTCATATAATTCCCTCTTCACTCTATAGATGTCCTGCCTGCTTTTATGAGAAAGTATTTACTAATTCAGTCTTATCCAACAGCGTTTTTACTCTTTTGGGTAATGATTTAGTGTCTAAATTTGGTGTTGTACCAATAATTATTTGATTTACATCTTGATCTGTTGCGGGATACCAATACAAAAGCTGGTTCTCTTTATCCCATTCAACTTCTTTACTAGTTGCCCATAGTCTAAATTCAGGCGAATAATGGTAATGATATGGAACATAAATTACCGTTGGTGTACCTCTTAGTACTGCTCCATTTAGAATGATGGCTGCGTATTTGGATTCACTATCAAAAAAGAGCAATGTAGGCTCTGCAGAGCTACGCATAGGATATGGGCGCGCGATTACGTCTATGTTACGAGGAGTTCTATTTGGGCCAAGCAAAGAGTAATCCTCGAGGTTCCAGTTGTCCTTTCCTTCCACGGTATTATAGAGATCATAATTCCAATACGTTGTATTGAGAAGGTTGGATTCTATTTGAACAAATTGAAGGTCGATGAAGTCACGTATCTGCTCCGCTCCTTGAAATCCACCAAATTCTGTCATAAATGGAATAAGATCGCGCTCAGTTGCGGCTTCGACCATTTGGGCGAAGATGTCAGGCCACTCTTGCTTGTATCTAGGCATGTTATCAGGAATTTTTGCAAAGGCGCCAAGGATGGCTAAGGGTTCATAATAATGGAATGACAAAACACCACGATTCCTTAATCTCTCAAGCGAGCTTGAATCTTTTGGTAGATAGGTATTGATATTCTTGGTAAGTACCTTTCCTTCTACCATCGTGTTGCGTATGAATCCTAAATTGAATGTGCGCTTTATACTGAAAGGAGAAGGGGCTGATTTAGGCTTATCTCCACGTTCAGAAAGAGTCCAATCTACACCTGGTTCAATAAACAAAAATATCCTGTCGTCAAATTTCCTGACTTCTTCTTCTACGTTAAGGTAGTATTGAAATAGAAGCTTCTGTTCAAAGTCCTGAAGCCCGACAGGATGAGGCTCATTAAATGGCTCAACTCCCAAAATAGCCGGCTCTCCTTCTTCTTTTTGACTATTACTTGCAGATGATTTGAAAAATTTGAGGGTTTGTCCTATGGTCTTTTCTAGATGGGTCCTAACCGGATAATTCTGAAGCCCTGCTTCCTTATTCGTTAGGTTGTTTTGCCAAAATGATTGTAAGGTGTTTTTTACTAATTTGTTTACAAGATATGCTACTTGCCATTTTTTATCTCTTAGATTTGAAGGCTGAGGACGCTTATGTTTTTCATCTATTGCTAATGCCCAATCCGGAAACCCATCACCGCCATAGATTTCGTGGGCTATGTCTTGATGAAAATCCAAAAGTACGTATAAACCTCTTGCATACAATGTATCAATTATTTCTTTTACAAGACCAAGATATTGTCTACCCTCAGGCAAGATCTCATCTGGATTTGGATTCGGCTTTGGCTCGATTGCCTTCCACGATATTAATAATCGAATAATATTAAATCCAAGCTGTTTTAGGAGATCTAATTCGGGTTTTACTGAATCAATTTCTTTTTTTAAATCAAGTTGATTGATATTTCGGATATTTAGTGGTGCAATAGGAAGATATGGCGCAAGTTTACTTCGAGATCCAAAATTCACTCCACGAAATATAAGATATCGACCTTGAGAATCCCTAAACCATCTGCCATCTTTAGAAAAGCTACGCGCACTATCGATCAGTTCTGCAGTCTTCAGAGGCATTTTATATTGTGTTTTCTAAATGAATCATGTCCTACTTATGTATTCTTATCGTTCTACACTGGAAATATCAACTAAGAATGCCATACCCTAGTATTATCAATTTTTCAATTATTTTGGCTAGACCATAAAGAGCTCGTCTATAAATAACAATTCGGTAATTCATGATTCGCGGGAGATGAGTTGTAGTTAATTAACATCACCTCTGATACTGATCACAGTTAATTCGGGTTTGAGCTTTAAATAGATGTCACATTAATGCTTCACATGAAATCTATTCCATAACTCCTGAGTAGTAACCCCCCATATCTATAAATTGAACTAGCTAGGGAATCTGAATTGTATCTATTGAGAGCAGCTAATGGTATAGAAAATCCGCGTAAATGGTTCAGGATACTTCAAGTTGTTGTAGGTCTAATATGTATTTCATTATCAGTTGTTGTGATAGCGGAATCATCTTCTTTTGGGGCGTATTCGATAGTAATTTTCGCGTTGGTCGCTCTGATGATCATTGGCATAGAAAGAATCATTGCCGGAATTCGAGGAAAGGGCCTGAAAAAATCTTCTCGAATTATCAATATAGCAATAGGAGCTGCAATAGTAGGCTATTTGATCCCTGGAATTATAGTTCCGAGTTTTGCCATAAAATATATCGTACTAATTCTCGGATTTGGATTATTGGCTAATGGTGTTGTGAGAATCTTGGATGGTCTAAGGAATGACGAATATGACAGGCGCACAAGAATATTTCGGACTGGCATAGGAGTGTTGAGCGCGGCAGTAGGTATCGTTGTTCTGGGCAACCCAAAGTTTGGATTTGTTCTTTTGCTGCTGATAGTATCCGTAGCTTTATTACTTACTGGCATAGAGCTTGTGATAGTAGGAACTATTGGAAAGAGAATCCGAACACACATCTAGTCTACCCAGTTATTTCGATTTGCCTTTTCAATTTATAAACGGATTGTCACAAGATTAGTAATAGAAGACTGGAAATTCGTGGCCTCGATTTTTTTTAGCTATCACCGATATCTTTCAAAAAATATGACATAAATAGACTCTAGAGTCGAATTCCCCTATTTTTAACAATTTTTTAATCAAACGATCATGGTGCATCACCTCTGTACCAAGCCCCGCTCGTTCCTATTTTGAACGAAACCTTACGTTAAAGTTTTCAGTAATTTGATATCAATTTTTATTTGCATTTCCATCCTCTCCAGTGCTATCTTGACAACGCTTTATCAAAGCGCGATGCAAAGTCTAATTCTCTGAATGTTTCTTTGTTTTGCACCTTCTGACACATATTTACAATGCTAATAATTGTAATTTAATTAACTGATTTAAGAACGTGTGAGTATCTGGTATATTGCCATCCTCCAGAAGAGATTTTCTTGCAATAAATTATCTATTGTCAGGCTTTCGTTTCTTTATACGCTAGTCAAAGGCGAATGTATAGATTTCTTATTTGTCTTCCTGATTAATCAGCGCATGTCGTGTCTCAGACAATATTTCCTTTAGGCTGTCTTTAGTATCTGATCTACCTACAATAACTTCAATAGCTTCTACTACCGTGGTCTTCAATTCTGGTGTCGGAATATCTTCAATCTTCGCAGCTCGTATTAACGCTACAAATTTGTTATGATGACGATCCTCGCCCACTTTTTGTAAGCCTTCGAAATAGGGGTAAAATAGTTGCATAATAAACGCAATAATCGAAAGAAGTTCGATAATTGCATATTTTAATGAATCAGCCCTTCCATCTAAAAACTCAACAACCTGCTTTGAATATACTAACGTGGACAGCATTTGTTCGTTATGTACTTCTAATTCTTTCCTCTTTATCTGCAATGTAGCTATTCCATTTCTTAATTTATTCTCTTCTTGATTTAGCTGGTGTAAAGTTCGTTTAATCTCGCCGTATTTCTTAAGATCAGTAATTAATGAGTTAATGTTTTCTATTATCCCTGCCTCTATACCGCCTGGACCAATATACCTTTCAAATAGGTCTGCTGCAGCTATAATGTCCTGTTCTCTAACTCCCCTAATGAAGAGTCTTGATAATGCCCCGCCAATCATGGGATGTGCCAATGATGCTACGCGCAACCTATTCACCTCTTGATTCAGTCTGTTGAATTCATCTCTTGAATTCTCAATCTTAGATTCAAATCCAAGCTTATCATCGTACTGTTCCTCAATAGCTTGAAAGAATTTCTGTACAGCTAGATGAACTGATATGTTATTTGCAGCTGCTATCTCATTAATAGTACTCCATATTAATTTTAACTCTTTGAGACCAAATCCAATAGCCTCTAGCTCATTATATACAGACAGTGTTTGCCTATGAAAATTTATCTTCTGTTCAAGATCATTACAGGTCCTGGTTAAGGTGCCAACTCTTATTCCTAGATTAGTATCAGCTTCTGTAAATACTCTCTGCTTGTATTGCAAGTTTTTCAAGTTAGAAAATTCTGAAATTACCTCCATGGGATCATATCCATAGCGCTTTATGTTCCTGATGATATTGGCAATGAGCGATAGATCATCTACGGGGATATGATAATCCCTTAATTCTGCTCTAATACCAGAATACCATTTAAGATCATCAGCGGTCATCCTCTCAATATCTAAAGCCGCGTTACGAAGACCCTCACTGACTGTTTTTTCTTTCTTCAATGTTTCTATCTGGTCATGTAATTTTTGTTTTTCTTGCTCAAATTTCTTTTTCTCTTCTGCCTTTTGCTTGATGTAGTCTGATATCTTAGAAAGTGGTATAATATCTGATTTTGAGAACTCCATCAAATCTCTCAAATGAGAAGCAATATTTTCTGGTGATACTCCAAGGTCAATGCAACGATTGTAACCATCTAAAATAAAAGATTCAAACTCATCTTCTTTTACTCCTAATCTTTTCATTATCATTGCAACTCTGAAACCAAGTGCACACTGAGCAGGAGTAATGCCTAACTTTCTGAAACTTGTAGCCAGCTCTCTAAATTCGTCAGCCGTCGGAATCCCCAAACCTCGTCTCCATTCTTTAACTGTATTGGTTACAGTTCCAGCACCCAAACCGCTTTCGAGTGCGATCACATCGCGCTGTATTCCACGCAACCATTGTTGTATCACTAGTGATTTCATAGCATTTGGTAAAGTTGCTATCATTTAGTAAGTAATATAGTATAATACGAAATGGCTTATAAATTCTTCGTCAATTCTGTCAGTTAAGTTGTCAATTTCGTCAAATGGACTCAGCACTGGGGGTATATACTACATATAGCTATCCTTGACTTTACAGTGGTGGGACTTAATAAATCGCAATTAATCCATAAATAATTGGGATAATACTACAATGGGAGATGTGGCTGCTGCTGATTTAGTAACATCATTACTTTTTGTCTGCGGTTTTGATTACTGTTTCTGCAATCCATCGCTATACACGCAATTTTATCATACCAGGAGTAACAATCATGATGTTTCTAGGAGCTATTACAATAGCAATTCCATCGTACCATTTGGAGGTTGACAAAATTTATGATTTTATGGTAAATAAAGCGCCCGATTTGATACTATTAGTTATTATTCCTCTCCTAATTTTTGAATCTGGACGAAAATTAAGACTAGACGAAATTAGAAAAGAAATAGTCCCAATTGGATTCTTTGCTATCATTGGAGTAATTCTTACTATTTTCTTACTTGGAATAGGTGTGAGTATTGTTTTCCACACGCCGTTTATCGACGGCTTGCTTTTTGGCTCAATTGCAGCTGCCACAGACGCAGTCGCTGTCGCAGCAGTATTTATGAGATTTCCTATCCCTGACAGACTAAATTTAATTATCGAAGGAGAATCGATATTAAATGATGCTACTGGTTTAGTTTCTTTTGGTGTCATAAAAGGAATAATCTTTTCAAGCGTTGCCTTTTCATTAATAGACACTTCACTTTCATTTCTTTGGACTATATTAGGTGCGCTTGCTCTTGGAAGTGCTATTGGATATGTTGGAGGTAAGATATTAAACAAATGGCAAGGAGACGAGTATGTAAATTTCACATTTTCGGTTGCTCTAGCTATTGGGGGATACGTTATAGGAGACCATTTTCTGCATGTCTCTGGTGTAGTTACAACGCTTTTTACTGCACTACTACTGATAAAGACCCATAAAGATATCTTCACAGAAGCCAGAGTGGCATTCCACAAGTATTGGGATTATACAGGACTTATGACAAACAGTATCCTATTTTTTTCTGATAGGAATTCCATTAGTCATTGACTACGAATCTCTTAATGTTCCATTGATTGTTCTAATCTTGGCGCCATTTGCAATTGTAATGATATCAAGAGCCATCGTAGTCTATGGAGGAAGTATAATTTTACGTATAGCTAGAGTTCATATACCACTTCAATGGCAAAATATTCTAACTTTAGGCGGATTGAGGGGGGGAATTGCCGTAGCTTTGGTGCTGTCTCTTCCATTGGAATATGAATTTAAAAACTTATTTATTGGATTAATAATTTCAGTAGTTGCAGTTAACCTTGTTGTAAATCCAATACTGTTAGATCGATATCTAACGAGATCAAAGATGACGTCTGCAAATGTTGATACGCTTGGAAAATTAAAGGAACCTTGAATGAGTTTGATCCGTTTTAAAGATTCTGGAAGAAAAAGTTGACGTTGGAACCCTTTAGGGTCTTCAAGATAACTTTATTATGCGCGAGAACTTGATAGCCGCGGTTCTTACTACAGACAAGCCTCAGTGACTCTAGGATTAGTTTCAAGAAACAAAGAAGGAGGATACAGACTTCCTGACAGATGTCGATATCATCTGTGTATTTCCTGCTGCTGCATACGGAACCTCCTTACAGTAACCATGGACTTCGCGACTAGACCAATGAAGAGGATTGTGTCTTCACACGAGCCTCACCTGATCGCATGGTCCAAAGCAATACTGGAGCGCATCTGATGCTCAATCTGAGTGAAGTACAACAAGGATGCATTGGAACTTGTGATATAGGGCTAAACAGATTCAATCTGCGCAGTAGGACTGATCAATCTTTTTCTTCCTTATCATCCCCCATTAATACTTTCTTGAGGATATATTCTATGACGGAGCGAATACCTGTATACGGCTGTTGCCTCCGTCTACTACGTAAACATTTCCAGACCGGTCTACTACCAGACCAGTGGGTGTCATATACATAAACTGTCCATCATTACTACCCTTCGATCCCCATTTTGTTAAAAAGCTACCGTTGCTGTCAAACTTTTGAATACGATTGTTACCCTGATCTGCAACAAATACATTCCCTAATGAGTCTACTGCTATCCCGGCAGGTGTGGTAAACTGTCCATTGCCAGCACCAGCTGTTCCCCATTTTGTTATAAAGTTACCATTACTGTCAAACTTCTGTACTCTATTATTGCTTCCATCTATCACATAGACATTATTTGAGGAATCAGTTGCAATAGCAACTGGTGTTAAAAACTGCCCGTTAGCACTTCCGGTAGTTCCCCATTTTGTTATAAAGTTACCATTACTGTCAAACTTTTGAATACGGTTATTTTCACCTAAATCCACAACGTAAACATCGCCTTTGGAGTCCACTGCCACGCCAGCCGGATTGGTAAACTGTCCGTCACCTAAACCTACTGAGCCCCATGATGTAATGAACGTGCCATTATTTGTAAAAACTTGCACAGCTGTATTTGGACTACCAAAGTCTGCAACGTAGACGTTATCTGATGAATTCACGTCTATTCCCGTTGGTGAAGAGAATGTCCCGCCACTAGGACTAGTGCCTGCAGTTCCCCATGATGCAATGAACGTGCCATTACTATCAAACTTCTGTATTTTATTAGAAACGCTAGAAATATCTGTCACATACAGATTTCCTGATGAATCTATTGCTAAGTCAGCTGGTCGTGAGAACTTGCCAAAACCTGTACCTTGTGATCCCCATTTTTTAATTAAAGAATACTGCTGTTCTTGTGCATAAATCAACGTAGTAAACATTGAATTTGTTACTACTAAAGAAAGTGCAACTGTTATCAAAGTAACAGCTGATGCAATGTTAACCTTCATAATTGTACAGTTAATGTTATGACTGTCTAATATTTAATATAATGGAATAGCATATTAGTGAACTGCCTCTAGCAATTCGAAAAATTCATGTTTAAGACTGATGCTTCCGCTATTTCTGCTGTATCGATCAATTTTGAAAATTTATTATACAGACTTAGCTTTATGCTTTTCGAATTGATAGTATTTTTATGCATTATCAATCTATAAATAATAATAGTGTTGTATGGATACAAGTATTTGTGTAATAGCAAAGATAATAAGGTTGATCGGGATGAACTAAACGAGCGTGGCGATTAGTTTTTAGTGGAGTTTACGTAGCTATGTTAGCAAGTATAGCATCGATGTATTCATTAATTAATAATTGGATCATATAGGACATAATTCATAATTCATAATTCATAATTCATAATTCATAATTCATAATTCATAATTCATAATTCATAATTCATAATTCATAATTCATAATTCATAATTCATAATTCATAATTCA
>Ga0193701_1000151_pt1 | contig 14061 bp, 14 predicted proteins | sample U3s2metaG_FD_143055 | JGI IMG/M metagenome (GOLD analysis project Ga0193701, IMG submission 143055) | Soil microbial communities from a riparian zone of the East river system, Colorado, United States - U3s2 | ecosystem: Environmental > Terrestrial > Soil > Riparian zone | place: USA: East River...
AAGCTCATAGGTTTGGACTTACTTACAATGTAAAGTTGCGCGATCTGAAATAAATTACATATACGTGGGTGAACAAAAAGATGAATGGATTGTAAAATTTTAAGTTACTGTGCTAAAATTTGAATTATTTTATCAAATGCAAACACTGTTCGATGTTTATGTTTACCAACCTTGCCCTACTTACCCTCTAACAGCTCCGAGAGTCAAACCTCTAATCATCCTCTTTTGGGAAATTAACATCAAAACGACAACAGGAATGAGTGCAATGGTTATTCCTGCAGTCAGGTAACCCCAGTCTATTCTGTAAAGTGAAATGAACTGGTATAAGGCAACTTGAAAAACCATGACATCAGGTTTGTTAGACAGAACAATAGGTAACACAAATTCATTCCATGAAAATCTGAACGATAAGATGCCTGCTATCAGAAATCCTGGCATGGACATGGGCACAATGATGTGCCAGAGAGCCCTTAATTTTGAGCAACCATCTATTAGTGCTGCTTCTTCGAGCTCCTTGGGAATTGTTTCGAAATAATTCTTTAGTAGAAAAATATTGAGTGGTATAATAAGGATTTGAAATGTCAATACGAGTGCAAGAAGTGAATTTAAAAGTCCAACATTAGCTAGCATTATGTATAGTGGTATAATGTTTATGACTACCGGGATCATGAATAATCCCAATATTGTGCTCATCAGCAAGTTTTTTCCCTTAAATTCAAACCTTGCGAATGCATAGCCTCCAAGTGCGCTTACAGCTACGCTTAACCCAGTACCTCCAATACTTACTAACAGACTGTTGAAAAGGCTTGTCACTAGTTTTGGATCGGTAAGGACAAAGAGATAATTATCCAACGTAGGTGCATCTGGCAAGAGTTTTGGAGGGAAGCTAATTGCTTCTTGATTTGGTTTGAAAGATGTTGAGAGTACCCATATGAGAGGAGCTAAAGTAATAAAGAGATAAACTGCAATAACGGAGTATATTAGAGTCTTTTCAATTGGGATCATTTTATCACCCTGTTTATTAGTGATTGAAAGTGGAGTTCAAGCCATCGTCGCCAATTTGGATTCAGATTTAGTATTCTAGGTTTCTTACATTTGTCTAATTTCAACTGTTCTCTCTTGTCTCCTGAAAAGTCGGATATACGAATATGCTAGAACCAAGTTCATGCCGATCAAAAGGAATCCTGCAGCAGCGCCCTTTGACAATAGTCCAAACTCAAAAGCTTGTCTGTACATATATAGGGATGAGGTAGTGCTTGCGAATAGAGGTCCCCCGTTTGTCATGACTAGAATTAGATCAAAGAAATTTACTGACCACATAGTTATAAGTATAAGATTTATGATGATGAACGGTTTTAGTAAGGGCAGTGTTATGTAGAAAAAACTTTTAATTTTTGTCGCTCCATCTATGCGTGCTGCTTCATAAACTACTGGGTTTATCGAAAAGAGTCCTGCTGTTAAAAATATCACGGTAAATGGGGCCCCATGCCACATGTTTGCAATAACCAATGTCCATACTACCACCCCTGGATCTGACAACCAAGCAACAGGGTTTAATCCCATCTGTTCAAGACCGTAATTTAAAACTCCAAAACTATCACTAAAAATGAACTTAAATGAAAAGCCAGTTATGACTGCAGAAACTGTCCATGGTATTATGAACAAGGCACGAAACGCATTGGACCCCCATATTTGTTGATTCAATACTACTGCAAGGACCATTCCAACAAAAAACTGAAGTGCCACTGACCCTCCGACAAATAATAGGCTTACCTGAAGCGACATATGAAAATCAGGATCACGTAAAAGGTTTGAGAAATTCTTGAATCCTACATACTTCCATTCCCCCAGAATTGTAGTTAGAGATACATTGTGCATTGATATGTATATGTTCCACATAAGTGGAAACAGAAGAAACCCAATTAGTATCGAAAGAGCTGGTACTAGAAGTAAATATGGCTGTAAGCTCCCAGCTCTTGCCTCCAGCGTGAGTTTCATTTGGTTAATACGGTAAAATAAAAAGATCTTGTACTTGAAGGTGGCAGCTAAGACCAACCAAGTACTTCTGCAGATTTTTTGGCAGCATCGTCTAATGCTTGTTTTGGTTCCTTCACACCAAGATAAACTTCATCAATCGCCTGTCTGATGTTATCGGCTATCTGTGGGTATTCTGCAATGCTCGGTCTACTATGCCCTATAGATAGCATTGATATGAGCTCTTTATAATATGGTATTGTAGCATTAAGCTGAGTCGAATACGTTCCTTCGGCTATCGGTTTTTGAGTTGGAAGATATGCATAATTCGCTAACATTGGTGCAAGCACATCTGGCTGTATCATTATTGTAAGCAATTCCCAAGAAAGAGCTTTATTTGTAGAAGTTACAGGAATCCCGAGCATCCATCCACCCATCATTGTGGCACTAGTGTCACCTTCTTTTGGAACTGGAAACATGGGAATCATACCAACACTCTTATCAAAATTCTTCGATTCGTTGCGGGGAAAATGTCCTAGTAACCAAGAGCCTTCCAACATCACTGCAAATTTCTTGTCTGCAAACTCCTTACCCCAGAAGTGATTTATCTGAGGTTTTATACCCGCCTTTACTTGATCACTCAAAAACTGGAGAGCTTGTACGCCTTCTGTACTGTTGTAAGCAGGAAACCAGTATGTTCCCTTCTGTGGATGTCCGCTTTTTTGCTTGACTATTTCACCACCAAGCATCCATAGATAGGGGTACCACATATCTGGAGAGTGGCTAGCGCCGACAAGGTGCATTGCTTGAATTCCCTTATCTTTAGTCGAGTTTTCTAACTTCTTAGCTGCTTCTATATAGCCATTCCATGTTCTCAGAGAGTCAGGGCTCACACCACTTTGATTTAATAGGTCCTTCCAATACCACATAGCCCTTACATCAGTCCATGCCCAAATTCCATATACTTTACCATTATAGATACCCCCATCCCAATTAGTTTTGAACCATTCAGAAGATCTGTTCCATGACTGTGTCAAATTTGAAAGATCTGAAAGAAACTTTCCTTCAGCAAATTCGCCAAGCCATATCTGATCAATTGAAATAAGATCAATTGGGGTTCTTCCTGCCATTGCAGTCAGAATCTGTTTTCTTGTATCTGCGTATGGTAACACCCGATAGTCAATATCTATCTTCATATCTGGATGTCTTTCTCGTAGTTTTGTTAACGCATCAGCAAACAAACTATCCCACCTTTCCTTTGGCTCTGCCACTATAGCTGTTAGTGTGACCTGTTTAGGTTGTTGTGCGTGCACCATTGTAAATGGAGTCAAGCTCGTCGCAACCAAAATGAGAGACAGTAAGCCTATTACTAAAATGAGTTTAAAATCCTTAAAGATGTATTCGTGAAGCGTATTTGACTCCATTTACAATGGTGCAGGAAGATTCCTTCTTTGTAACAGGAGGATAGTCTCCGAGAGAATTAGAATTGCTCATTGTTCATAATTAGAACGTAATGCTTTTAAGCATTGGCCAATTTGTGTGGCCGACATGTTATTGAATCCTATATCTTACCACACTGTTAATATAATACTTCTAAAAGCTTGAAGAATCATTACAATGAATACATTCAGTCACCACAATGATCGATTGTTATTCAGTGATTCAAATTTCATCTCAGCATTTTGCAAACAATCCAGTATCAGTTATGAGCCATAGTATGAGAAATTAAAATTAATATGACATGCAAATCAAAACAACTCAAGTAGAGGCGGATTATTTTGACAACACTCAGCATAAGAAATCTAACCAAGAGATATGGGAATTTAACTGCATTAGAAAATTTTTCCCTGGATATACACTCAGGTGAGTTTATGGTACTCCTTGGCCCTTCTGGGTGTGGAAAGACTACGGTATTAAGATGTATCGCTGGTCTGACCGTTATTACTAATGGAGAGATCTATATTGGAAATGATTTAGTGAATAAACTTCCGCCAAAAGATCGTGATGTAGCCATGGTATTTCAAAATTATTCTCTTTATCCTCATATGAACGTCTATGATAATATTGCTTTTCCATTAAAGATGAGAAAGACCGAAAGAAATCAGATAAATGAAAGAGTCCAAAACATTGCAAATCTTCTTAACATAAGTAATCTACTCAAAAGGAAACCTAAGGAAATCAGCGGAGGTCAAATGCAGAGGGTGGCACTAGGTAGGGCCCTAGTGCGTGAGCCAAAAATCTTTTTGATGGATGAACCTCTAAGCAACCTTGATGCTAAATTACGTTCAGATATGAGGGTTGAGATAAAAAAATTGCAGAAAAAAGTAGGGATCACTACGCTCTACATCACACATGACCAGATTGAAGCAATGAGCATGGCCGACAATATTGGGATTATGGATGCCGGAAAACTGCTTCAGCTTGATGCTCCACAAAAAGTATACAATGAGCCTACCAATCTATTTGTAGCGGGTTTTATAGGCATTCCTCCTATGAATTTCTTGCAATTTGAGATAGTTAGAGAGAAATCTATGTTTCTTAAACTAGTAACTGGCAGTACTCACGAACATAATAATAAATTCATGATAAAAGTCCCGGACGGACTCTCAGCAACTATATCCAATATTAGGGACGACGCCCTCATCCTGGGTATAAGACCAAAAGATATTATAGTGTTGAGAAAGGATGAAGAATTCGATGGTTTCAAGGTTAAGGGAGAGGTAACTTTTATCGAACTGCTTGGTGATGACTCAATAGCAGAAGTAAAACTAGGTCAAAACTCCCTAAAAATATCTAATGTACCCTCCAAAATAGACAATCTAATTATTGGAAAAGAAACCGTACTGGGCATAAAATATGACAAAATATACTTGTTTACGAATTCCGGAGAGAGGATCAATTCTTCAATAATACCCTCATCAGTTTGATGTGGACTCCTAATAGACAAATCTTTCTAAAAACGGAATATCTGTCAAGGGTAGAATATCATTAACAGAAACATGAGACCGCCAGTGTTTAGTATTATCTTGCAACAGCTAATCTTTCCTTGCATAGCAACTTTTGCATTAATGAATCTTTTTTGTTACCATAAAAAGAAATTCTTAATAATGACAAATTGATGCTTAGAATGATCTGTTAAGATTATGAAAGTGTATAAAATCTCTGCAGTAACATTATTAATCAAAGATATGGAAAGATCTTGTAATTTTTATTCTAAAATACCAGGTTTTAAGCTGGTCTACGGAGGATCTCCTCCTGATCCCTTTACTTCATACGAAATTGGCGATAATACATCTGTCTATTTAAACCTGGAATTGTTTAAGACATCCACAAATAGCCCAGAGCGTGAAACAAAAGATTTTGGAAAAATAATTCTTCATACAGAGGATGTTGACAAATTATATTCTTATTTTAAGAACAATCAAGTCATTTCACAACTAATATTTTTTGAAAATGAACCATCAAATGCTTCATGGGGCGAGAGGTATTTCCACGTGCGTGACCCAGATGGATACCTGCTCTCATTCGCAAAGTCAATAAAGAATAAAAATACTTTCTGACATGATATGACGTACGTTACTGATTTATTATTACATTAATTGATCTAGTATCGATACTAATGGTAACTCTATTTTTATACAACTTACCACCAAAATAAATAAATGTATAAATCAAAATGTATTAAATTACATACTAGTTCATATGACTTTTCCTATATGGTCCCCGTGTTCTTTTTCGTGCCTTCTCTTCTTCCAACTTTCTTTTTAATAAGTCAGCTTCCTTATCAAGCTGATTCATACTAGATATTCCATTTTGATTTTTCTTGGCGCTGCCTTCATCATTTTGGGTTTGACGTCTCCTGAGCTTATTTTGGCTTGTCACATTAATGTAACGGAGAGATATATTAATAATGTTTCCAAGATATAGCAATAAATTTATAATAATTTTTAGTATGATTAGGTGGTAAGTAACAAAGCACGTCCAACTAGGGATATAAAAAATATGGAAGACTTACAATAGTAGCATGGAATAAAATATAGTCATTGCTACAGCGTTTACTCCACCAACAGCAACATACTTTAGTTTTTTTGAACCGTTAAAACATATTTCTTTGGTTTTTTTGAATTTTTCTACCACATATCTAATTTAGAGTACAAATTAAAAAGTGTTTTTCCAAATTCAATCCACATCGGCAATTTAAATTATGATCTGAATAAGTCACCTACCGTACTTCTATAGGAATTATAATGATATTGAAAATGAGTGATCGTGTAAAAATAAAGTAACGCTGCACTAAAAGTATTACCTTCAGCTTTTTACTGTTATATCAAATCCAAATTTTTGATAGGCCAGCAATTGGTTGAACTTGTCCAGCATCGCTTCACATTGTAACTGCTGCTCTTGCAACCACTTCGGAAAGTGCTGGATGGACATGAACAGTCTTTGAGATGTTGTCAATGGTGCCATCACCACTCTTCATTGCCACTAGTACTTCATGAATAAGTACCGAAGCGTGAGTTCCAATAATATGACAGCCAAGAATTTTTCTGGTTTCTTTGCTTACTAAAAATTTTACAAATCCCTCTTTATCTTCTAGTGCTCTGCCCATTGCAGTATCAATGTAGCGATAAATTGATTTGACATAGTCTTTATTGCTTTTCTGTTTCAATTCTTGCTCTGTATAGCCAACTCCTGCCACTTGTGGGGAGCTAAAAATAGCATGTGGCATTGCGCTGTAATCTACTGGAATTTTTTTCTTGTAATTTAGTATGTTGTAATAAGCATATTGAGCCTCCAAATTAGCGCTGTGCCTGAACTGATAGCGACCAATTATGTCACCTAGCGCAAAGATCCCCTCTACATTGGTTTCAAGAGTTTTATTTACCTTAATGAATCCATCTCCGTCCACATCTACTCCTGTCTTTGATAAATCAATGTTATCAGAATTTGGTACACGCCCTGTTGCTACTAAAAGTTGATCAGATTCAATTTCCAAATACCTACCTGAATTTCTTGTCTTTGCAGAAATCACAAATTTGCCATTCTTCTTTGTTACTAATGCTGAGATACATTCCAAATACACATTGTATTTTTTAGAGTAAATTTCTGTAAATTTTTTTGAGATTTCTTCATCTTCATCAGGTATCAGAGTTTCTCTGTGGTGAATAATGTTGACCTTTGTTCCAAGAGACCCGAAAAAGTGACTTAGCTCAGCGGCTATATATCCTCCGCCTATAATCGTTAAGACTCCAGGTTGTCTATCAATACGGAGTGCTTCATCGCTTGTAACATAATTGAGGGTCGCCAATCCCTTGATTTTGGGTATTGCAGGCCTAGTTCCAGCAGCAATTAGGATCATGTTGGCGGTTATTTTCTCCCTTCCTACCAAGAGGGTTTTTTCTGCAACAAACTTGCACTCTAACGGAAACAATTTCGGATTAGCTAAATTCTTAAAGGCATTACTGATATCATTTGAATCTGAATCGATTATTCCATTAACCCTATCCACTATTTTTTGAAAATCAATAGAAAATTTCTCCACTCGTATGCCGAATAGATCGCCCATCTTTATTATCTCAGCAACATCTGCGCTGTGTATTAGAAGTTTGGAAGGAATACAACCCCTGTTTAAACATGTGCCTCCCAATCTGCTCTTTTCAACTATTGCCACCTTCAAGCCACTTTGTGCCGCTGCATTGGCAACTTCCAGACCAGCGCCACTCCCGATAACTATAAGATCATATTTTTTTATATTTTTTGATTCTAATGAATTAGATTTCAACTAAATCTTACAACGACGGGTTTGTATATATCATTTGAATTTTGTATTTATTACTTGTTTGCTCTTTCAGTTTTTATGAAGAGATATTCAGAACTAAGGATTTTAAAATAAAAAATATAATTATTATGGCTCATACTTTATCGGGATTTAGCTAAATAGATTTTGATTTCTTTAGCTGAATAGGGAAGATTTCATTTATCCTACAAATTCGATGTTCCTTATAATATAGTGAGTAATTTTTAAAAATATATTTTCCTGAAACATACCCAATTTCTGTGATTTTTTTAAATATCTCCAGTCGATGGTAAAGTATTATTTTACCTATACTTTTTTTACATTCTCGTATTTCTTGTAATACTTCAAGAGGTATTTTTCTACAATAGATTTTTGAATTCGCAAAAGCCAAAATATTATTTGTTGAAGAAATTATACATGATTTACGTCTAATTATGTTTTTTTCTTCAACCTGGGATATGACTTTTATTCGCGTTTCTGTATTATTTATTACTTCTAAAAGTTGTTGCGTATTTCCTAAATCAATCAAGAGTATCCTCTGGGCGAGATCAAATTTCTTATTTGATATTACTTCAAGCTTGGAAATATCATTAATTGTCACATGATAATGATTTTTGACATTAAACATATGATGCATTGTAATTGATAGTGAAATTGAAAATTAAAAAGTGATCTGGAAGAGCCGGAAAATCAAGAATGTAACTGAGAATAATATGGTTGTCAAGCTAATAATCTTTAATCTGAATTCCAGATTTTTAGAGCTAACCAAATCTTGCGCTCGTTTGACCTCTTTATATTTTCTTGAAAGGTGTATCTCAAAATATGAGATTGCAAAGGCTACTAGAGACACTAACAATGGAATAGGGGACAAAGAATTAGTTTGCATGACATATCCTGCCAATAGTGGTATGCTGCCCCAAGATATTGCAAACCACACATTATTATGAAAAAATCCATTCCAAAATTCATAGTTATATGCAAATAAGAAAAAACCTTCCAAAATTGCTATAGGCAGTAATAATGGAACAAAAAAGACTATGTAATATGCACCAATTGCGTAGGCTATAGCTAATCCACAAATAAGCATTATTAGTAATTCCCGATTCGAAAAATAATTTCCCCATGGCCTATTTTTTGAGCCCATATTATCTGCGGCATGCGCAGAAATACCTAAAGCACAAAAGTAGATTATGATAATTGCAACAATCCTATCCCATGCTATTGTTGGCGCGAGCAATGATCCTATTATTGAAAATGAAATACACATTCCGGTATAAGGGAGAAACATCATGCCAACAAAAATTCTAAATTTTATTGGACCAAACTGTGGAACAAACCATTCATTAAGCCTAGTTACTTGTTCTTTCATTACTTTATCGCCCATACAATAGCAGCAGTACCACAAGTGTAGTACTTTTTTGATATAGATCTAAATCCAATCCCATCAAGTTCTCTAACGAGATTGTTTACCCAAGGATTTAGTTGTATTAATTTGTCTAGATTGGAAAACACATCTGTCCAGGAGGTTATTACTTTTCCCAGTTGGTTTAAGATTTGAAAATAAGTATGCCACAATATTTTCATCAATCTACTATCAGGATATGTAAAGTCATGGATTATTACGATTCCACCTTTTTTTAAAACGCGCCAATGTTCCCTTACCATGGCCGATAACTCAGTGTATTTAGCCAGATAGGATGAAATTATAACGTCAAAACTATCGTCTTTGTATGGAAGAAATTCTGCCAAGGAATTGGTCAGAAGCAGATAACTTTGTCTATTTTTTGCCAGTTTTAGATATTCAAATGTAAGGTCAGTTCCAATAATCCTAGACTGGGTAGATTCATATCGAATGAATGAAGAAAGTATACCAGTACCACACGCTAAATCAAGAACTAATTTATTTTTTCCGTCTATAAATCGTACCATCTCCTTCTTCCATAATGAATCTTTATAGAATGTTGTAAATTTGACAATCTTGTCATAGCTTGATGCGTTCTTGGAAGAAAAAAAATTTCTTGCAATCAAGCGACCATTCGTACCCAATCTTTCATAATTATTTGCAAATGCATGAATATTAAATGTACGTCTTCTCAAATATACAAGAAAATTAACGATTTATTTAGTTTTGATTTTTTTCTCCAAAATGAATTAGTATTCTTGAATAAGGTTTCTAAGAGCTGTGAATAATAGTTTTTTTATTGAAAATAACGATTATCTTAAAGTACAATTCTTGTTTCCAGTTCCTTTACATCTTGGACCGTAACGCTATCGGGCATTAATGAAATGTTATAAATGTTTAATGGTATCCCTATTAGTAATAATTGCTTCTGCGCATTTGTAGCAGATGTAGTCTTAATTTTTGTATCTGTCCTCTAAACAGTTTGCTCATGCAATTATGAATATTAATAACACAATTGGCTCTGCTTATTCAGTTTTGGATAGAGAAAATAATAATATATTATATAACCCTTTATACAAATATTATTGATTCTTTTGACTCAAAATAATTTTCCCATGAAAGATTGGCATATTAAACATATGGAAAACACAGTCATTAAGCATGTTAAGGGACTATCCCCAGACGCGACGAGATATCAAAAAAAGATGCATTATAAATACGGAGGTATAGTAAAGATATTACGATATATTGAATACGATAAAAAACACGGAGTAAAGAACGATGATATTATTGCAATTTTAGAAAAACTTCGTTCAGACACTTCATATGAAGAGATTCGTGGTAATGAGGGATTCTTGGATAGGTTAAAGGAAATTGAATCGTCATTTGTGAATAGCCCTGCAACGAAGATTGTCACTAAATAGTTAATTCAGTATGAATGATTTTCGACTTTGTGTTCATGCAAAGCTTTCCATGTCGTAAATGAAGAGCTGCATTTTTCGCAACTATACTTAATTTTTCTGCCATACACAAACTTGTTTATGTCAATTGATTCATGATTATCTTTATAGTCCTGTGACAAATTAAACCGCATAATTCTTCTGGATACTCTAACCAATGGTGACCGTTAATTGTTCATAATAGCAAACTAATTTAAACTAATAACACGCCAGAAATCACTTCGAATTTATTCAAAAAGTCACATCTGTATAGTTAACACATAACAGATGAGTCGTTACGCTGATCAGAATCCCTTAATCCCCTGTGAAACAAGCACGGAATAACATCCAAGTCCGCATTGTTCGCATATTGGTTTTAGTCCTTTTCCGTCAGCACTTCCAATACAACATGGTTGCTTGATTCTGCCTTTATGATCCAAAGCAAGAATTGCCCAAGTAGGACACTGGATTGGTATTGTTCCATTGCCGCCCCAGTTTCCTCTCATTAATGCAATTTGTTTCTCAGTGTTTACGATATAATTTGGATATTTTTTCTTTAGGTAGATTATACGATCTACTACTTCGTTCCTTGTTTCGCCAAATGGTAACCACAACGGATCTTCTTTTATAAATGGAGTATGGAACTGAAAGCCAATTTTATTGATTTTATCCTTCCATTCTTCGGCTAAATCCGTGACTGTATGATAATTCAATGAATTAATAGTCATTGTTATCCAGATATCTTTCCAAGCTGGCTTTCCTTTTCGTGGGGGTCCGGAAATATATTCCAAAATGGCATTACGCGTCTTATGATATGAACCCTCCCCTCTTATACTATCATGCACCTTTTCGGTTCCGTCTAATGATACCCAGTAAAAATATAGATCTTCAAACCTTTTAAGAGGAAAAGTTCCGTTTGTCACCACACAAACCCTGCCGGGCATTTCTTGGCAGAAAACATCAATCACTTCAGGACGCATGGTTGGCTCGCCACCCACTAGCGTAACACCAAAAAGACGTTGTTTTTGGCTCGCCACCCACTAGCGTAACACCAAAAAGACGTTGTTTTTTGAAGGTATTCCTTATTATCGATCTCCAATCTTGGGCGCTTAGTTCATTCTTTTCATCTTCCCGATTAAGCCACCAATAACAATGAGAACAATGTAGGTTGCATACATTGATTATGTCTGCCGACCCATACAATGTCCTTTTCTTATGAAATAATTTGATATCAATAATGTTGCGAAAAAATGTTAAATAAAAAGGAAATTCACGTATTAGATCGGTTATTCCGCGTCCGTAAACGAGATCTACCATATTTACACATAATATTTATGATAATTAAAGGTATTGTAGTCAAGATCATTCATAAAAAAGACCTATGTTTGAAGGATTCATTTTTGAGTAACGCCCTGATATCATTTTTTGCAAAAAATGAGTCGATTATAGAAAGATCAAAAATGATAAATACGGTAAAATCAAGAATTATATTAAGATAATCTATAAAGAACCAAGATTTGTTAAATGTGGGTGTTATTATAAAACTAGAACCTGATTTTTCAGAAGGTAATGTCAGTTATAATTCAGATGGCACACTAAATAGAGCAGAGACAAAAAATATTTTGGGTCCACACAGCGCAATAGCATGCAATGCTGCATTTTACTGCAAGGTGAAATACGGCGCACATATTTCAATCGGTACAATGGGTCCACCCATTGCAGAATCCGCCCTCAAGCAGGCCCAAGTGTTGACTGATGCTGAAGAACTCAATTTATACAGCGATAGATTGTTTGCAGGCGCAGATACCCTTGCGACCGCAGAAGTACTCAAGAACGGAGTAGAAAATATGTTTGGAGGTAATAAGATTGATATTGTCTTTTCTGGACATCGAGCTTCCGATGGCGAGACAGGACAGACAGGGCCGCAGACCGCATGGAAGTTGGGATATACTTTCTTTGGCAATGTCATTGATTTTGATATTGATTTAGACAGAAAAGTGGTAATTGCAAAAAGATTGATTTCACTTCAAGGAATGGATAATATTATTGAAGAAACAGAGTCTCCACTGCCTGTCAATTGCAAAAAGATTGATTTCACTTCAAGGAATGGACAATATTATTGAAGAAACAGAGTCTCCACTGCCTGTCTTTATAACTATTGATCCTTCCTATAGGCCAATTTTCAATACTATATCGCAAAGATTAGCAGCAAATAAGCTTAGCAAGGAAGGGAAAAAACATTCAGAAGAATATGGTCAAATTCTAAGAATATTCGATAGTAAAAAATTAAATCTAGACGCAAAACGTGTAGGACTGCCGGGTTCTCCGACTATAGTATATAGAGTAGAAAGAATTCCCAGGGCAAAAACAAACCGTAAAACTGAGTTCATAGATCCATCTAATCCAAATAATTTAACACCAGTAACAACAAAAATAATTCAAGTCCTAAGTGGCAAGTGAAAAATGTCAAAATTGATAGGTCAAGAAAGTAGATCAAACACCACTGAAAAATATAGACATATTTATGTAATAATCGAGCATTTTGAAGGACAGGTAGTACCTGTAAGTTTGGAGATGCTAGGCGAAGCGAGACGGTTGATGGATGATTTTAATCAAAAATACAATTCATCAGAAAAGGTCGTAGCAGTATTACTTGGTAGTAATGTTAGAAAATTATGTGATGAATTAGTGACATATGGAGCAGATTCAGTAATCTATGCTAATCATGAGGAACTAAGATATCCTCGAAATGATGTCGATACTAGAGTAATAGTCCTCGAAATGATATCGATACTAGAGTAATAGTTCAGATTGCAAAAGATGCGGAAATCTTGAAGGAAATATCACCTGAATACGAAAACACATATGTAAAACCAAGATACATGTTCTTTGCGGCGGACAATATTGGGAGACACTTGTCTTCTACGGTACTGGCAGAGCTTGAATCAGGTTTGGCATCGGATATAAATAAGCTAGTCATAAGTGATCTCGATATTAGACATGAGCACAAAACAAAAGGTCAGTCTGTGAAATACGAAAAAATTCTAGAAATGTATCGTCCAGATTTTTCTGGTTTCTTATGGACAACAATACTATGTCTAGATAACAAAAACCCAGAAAATCTTAGGGAATATCATCCACAGGGATGCAGCATAATACCAGGCGCATTTAAGCCGATAGAAAGGGATAATCTAAGGAAAGGGACAATTGTAGAATATTCCCCTAAAATAGACCAAGATCTAAAAATTAAGATATTGAGTAGAAGGGTGATTGAGAGAACAATCGATTACGAAACTTGCAAGATAGTAGTGAGCTTTGGACGTGGAATTAAAGATAATCCGGAACAAAATATCAAACTAGTTGAAGAATTTGCGGAACTACTTGATGCAGAAATAGGAATAACATTGCCATTATCGAAAAAACCATATGAATTAAGTCAGAATCTGGAT
>Ga0193701_1000155_pt1:0-5000 | contig 13763 bp, 5 predicted proteins | sample U3s2metaG_FD_143055 | JGI IMG/M metagenome (GOLD analysis project Ga0193701, IMG submission 143055) | Soil microbial communities from a riparian zone of the East river system, Colorado, United States - U3s2 | ecosystem: Environmental > Terrestrial > Soil > Riparian zone | place: USA: East...
CTAGATCAGAATCATTCTCAACAAGTTTATAACGAGCGATCCCACTTTTTTCATCGGATCCGGGTAGAGACCAAAGGTCTTCAGCAACCGGTCCGGCAGAACAACTCAAAAGATAAAGAAGTATCGTTAATTTCTGCGAACTCATTCCAAGTTCGCAGTAGCATTGGTACAGATAAGGTTCCTCTGCCTCACACAAATTCTTCTTGATATAGCTCGATATAGGATCTATGGGGGAATTACTTATAAATTGATTTTGTGCAACAGCCCTTCCTATCTGATAGAAAAGGATCCCATGATCTGGAACCGATCTTACCTTGGCTCGGAACTGCCAAGTTTGGCTATGAAGAGCAGATCGAATTATATTAGTGTCTACCATTGATTTCTTCTGTGCAATACTAATTGATAGGGCCGCATTAGTAAGTGCTACAACATCTTCTATAGTGGAACCCATGCGTATGGACCCGAATCCCTTAGTATGGGGCATTTCCTTTTCCAAGTGAAATCCCCTAGTATATGAAAGAGTGAAAAACAACTTTCGTTGTTCTGGAATAAGAAGTCTTCGTATCTTAATGCATGTATGTAACCTATTCGGGGCTATTAGAGCGGGATCCACTTTTTGCGGAATATGAGTCGAAGCAATAACAAGACTATTTTGAGTGGAAGATCTTTCACAATCCCTGGAGAGATGGTTCACTAATAGACCGAGGGATAAGGAATTCGCCTCCTTCGCATCCAGCTCATGAATGTTTGGAACCCATATTATGCAAGGAGACATTGCTTTTGCGAATTCGAATTGAAGGGTGGTAAAAATTTTTTCTAGTTCCGGTATCATATACACATTCCTGCCATTTCGAATCTCCCACTCCGTATAAGAGAGGATATCATGAAAGAGGATATCATGAAAGAGGATATCCTCATCAATATCCTCACGAACATCAATAGCGTCATCACTATCGTCATCACTATCATCCTCAAAACCCTCATCAATAGGCAAATCCGACTGGTCAATCGTTAACTTGTTCAGAAATACCCTAAATAAAGGAAGATAGGAGTTTTCCGCTAGGTATTTGACCAAATAGGATCGTCCAGTTCCTCGAGAACCTATCAATAAAATACCACTGGAGGGGGATAGCGCTAAGCGGAGCGAAAAGGGTTTTCGCAAATGAAAACTATCCCCCTCACACGGGGTTTTTGAATATGAATAAGTGATTGTGTGATAATGAGCAAGAAATATACGTCTTTCCGCTAAACAAAGTGCATTGAACTCATAATTCATTAGAAACTTTTTATGAATGTCAACTAAGTATCGTAAGTAAATTGCTCCCGGCTCTTCAATCATTTGATAACCCGAGTCATTCTTTGATAAATGATCACTATGAGTCAGACTCAATAGAATTTGATCAATCCCTTTTTCTCTCGTTAAGGTGGCGAACTGAACGAATATATCTCTTTCTTTATTCTCAACCAACTCACTGGTCGCGATAAAGGATTCTATTGGATCATCAATCCAATCACTGTTCACTTTTTTTTTTTTTTTTAGAAATAAAGAGCCCTACTCGTAGGGCTGAGATGTCTTGTATTTCTCGAAAAAGTGATTCGATTAATCGGATTTGGTATGATACTTATGAGATCGATGAGATTGATATTCCAAAAGCGTATTGATTTGACCCCATAAGCGGGACCAACACCCCACAGCATGTTGCGTATTTCTTCTAGAAAATATACTAATTGTTCCAGAGCAACTAGAAAGAGATTCTCGAAAGAATTCCGTTCAGATGGAGGATAGCTATCCCGAAGTTTTTGTAACTCAATGGTGTATAATGGAATCATCAAGGATTTGGCCTTTTTGAACCCTGTATGCAACTTACTACATTCTCGGGAAATAATGAGAAGATTTCTACAAACGAAATATCCAGCAAGAAGGAAAACGATTGAACAGACGAACTCCCCAACATTTAGCGATCTCAGATGTGTCCATATCAATGGTGGCTCATTATTTCGATGAATCGGTTCTTGGGACAGAAGAAACCGAAAATTAGGTAAACAATTACTCCAAATCTCACTTATCAGATCCCAACCCAATTTTTCCTTAAGAATTCGCCCTGATCGATGCATAATATCACGAAAAACGGATCCAAATTTGTGAATGATAGGTAATAGGTCTGAAACGGTATCTAAAAATATCCATTTTAGATATTTGTACCCTATCGAAGTAAGGAACCATGGCATATATTTTTTGAATAGATTCCATTTTGAGAGAATTGAAAAAGCAATCTCTCTATCCATCTCCACTTTTTCAACGCATTTCTTTAGACCAAGATTCCGTTTTTTCCTCTTTTCAGATGGAAAATCTTTCTCAGTGTGAGTCAAACCCATATTTAAGAGATACTGATACAAGTTCTCCCCTTCTGAATCAGATAGATTCATATCCGAAAGAGGTTGACAATAAGTTCTTTCAAAATTTTCTATTTGTCCCTCTGTTCCAGGTGTTCCAGAAATGTCTGCGATCGAATAACTACGAACGAACGGGTCGTATCGAATTGGAAAATGGAAAGATTTGTACAAGATTGGTGAAATAGTATCTCTCTCCAAAAAGGCATATTTTTTTTTACCGCCGCCCAAAGAAAAGATTTTGTTGCGAATGAACAAGGTATTCAGGAATTGTCCATATGTAAAATCATAATTCTTGATACGGGCCTTTTTCACATAAAAAGGGAATTTTTTCTTACAATAGAAAGGGAACTGATGTAGATTATTCAAGAATCGAAGTCGATTTGCTTTATAAAAAGCAGATATCAAGGAACTTCTATCAAATGGTTTCACGGGATTCAGCCAATTGTCTTGATCGTGGCATATCCTTGATAAATAGGAAGAATCCGTGTTATCAAAAGATTTCCTGTTGAAGGGTGATATGGCTCCTCGATTGATCTCCGATTTTTCGGAAGTATCGAAGGGTTTCCGGGTTTTCAAAAGAACGTTTGGAGCACCTATCGAACCTTTCGCGATAAGGATCTCGAACCTATTAATGGGGATATTCCCGAAACTCAGAAAGAAAAAAGGAAGGTAGTTATACAAAAAAAGAACTAACTTGGACCAAGGAATCGAATTAAGTAACTTGCTAAGGAACTTTCTAAGTACCCTGATAAGTAACTTTAAGAAAAGTTTAAGCACCTTGGGCAGCTGGTAAAAAATTAACGTAGATAACTCTTCCAAATCAAGTAACTTGGGTAACAACAAATCAAGTGACATAGCAAAATCTTCTGGGTCGATCAACTCAAACCAATGAAGCGAATTACGGAACTCGTGAAACCATGACAACAAATTAATTACCAACTTACTTAACAAGTTAAGCAAGTTAAGTAAGTTGGCTTTTAAGTTAAGTAAGTTGGTAAGTAAGTTGGCTTTTAAGTTAAGTAAGTTGGCTTTTAAGTTAAGTAAGTTGGTAAGTAAGTTGGTAAGTAAGTTGGACAAAAGGAAAGGAAGTGACTTAAAAAGGAAAGGAAGTGACTTAAAAAGGAAAGGAAGTGACTTAAAAAAAGCTATTTTACGTCTGTTCTCCTCTTCCAAATGTTCCTGGAAATTCTTGAAGCCATCAGACCATTTGGCCCTAGATGCATTAGGATTCCAATTCATGGATCTATCGGTTCGAGAACGAAAAAGAATAGGATCGAACCCTTTCTTCTTCTGGTTTTTTTTTAAATTTGATAAATGTTGGTTGATCGTAGAACTCATTAGAGTTCTATGATTCAGAGTATCATTTCCTATTTGATCTCTTTCAATTCCGTTGCGATCGGATCTATTCATTAACAAGAATTGATTCAATACATTTTTTATGTACCCATAGGTGTTATATTGGATTTGAGTCAGATTTCGGATCAATCCGTATTGATTGACTGCCTCGACCCATTTTTTTGGGATCCTTCCATAAAAAGATTCATTCTCTTCATAAAAAAGAGGAGGTAGAACCAATAAAAATTTCTTTTTCGACTCATCCCTGGAGTTGAATACCTCATTCAAGAATTGTTTTTGATCCAATCCGTAGGAATCAATAAAAAAAGAAAATCCCTTATGATACACCCGATCCGCCTCGGTTATTGATAGAATGAAAAGATCTGCCATTTCTTGAAATCTGGAGTCCCATCCCGGATCTGAGGAAATAGAATGAATTGAGACAGTATTTTGTAAATGCGGAATCGTCTTGAATAGATTAACTATTTCTTTCTTTTCCGCTCGCCTCAAAGCGACAAAAGAAAGATCTTGTTCTTTCTTTTTCTTCAACAATTTCGGATCTCTCGCGGACCTCTCCGTAGGATTCCAACGCAGATGAAGTTCTGACCATAAGCCAAAAGATCCCTTCAATTGGCTAGACTCCTTGCAGATCGGATCATCCATCTCTTTCCGATCCAAGAAAGAGCTGTCAGAGATCTTTTTTCCTTTTGGAAGATCCAGGAGTGAAACAATCAATCTATTGATATTGGAACACTGAAAAGATTCTTCCAATGTATCATTTCTGGGTCCAATGGAATTCATAGGTATAGGAAGAAGCCCTCTCAAATAGAGATTCTTCCTTTCGACCAGCTTTGCATTCGTAATACGATATATAAGGAACACTACTACAAATAATGGTAAACCCTTTACTACACCCTTGATACGAGAACCCTGCGAATTGCGGGAAAGTAAGATAATCCAAATTCGGAAGTTCAAGAGTTTTAGAAAACGCTCTTGATCAAAAACAATGTAAATCAAAGATCTCAGTAACTTGAATTTAGGGGCCAAATCCGGATAAATCTCCAGCTCCATTAATAGCCCTCTGAGCTCTAGTAAAAAAAAATGTAAGTCGAATTCCGAGGGCCGACGGTCCCGCTTTTTCCTAATCATAAGGTTTATTCCTCTCTATTTTTTTTCAAAATAAACGAATACGTAAAACACGTGTTCTTATATATTATACGCAATTATTGTAGACCAAAAAATTGATGAATAAAATAAAAGAAATATTCAAT
>Ga0193701_1000155_pt1:7500-12500 | contig 13763 bp, 5 predicted proteins | sample U3s2metaG_FD_143055 | JGI IMG/M metagenome (GOLD analysis project Ga0193701, IMG submission 143055) | Soil microbial communities from a riparian zone of the East river system, Colorado, United States - U3s2 | ecosystem: Environmental > Terrestrial > Soil > Riparian zone | place: USA...
AATCGGTCAATAATATCTGAATCTGGTGAATGAGCCCAAGTCGGTTTACTAATAGGATGCCCTACTGCGTTACAAAATTTCGCTTTTTCCAAGGCTGAAATCAAGGAAAAAATTGGAATTTTTGTATCCAATTTACACTTTCTATTATCTATTAGAAAAGAATTTTCTACCATTTGACTTCGGAAGACCGAAGGATTTAATCCTAGACTTGAAAGATAGCCTAAAAAGTGGACAGAATGCTTGGATAATGAATTTAAATAGATGTTTTCCGGTTGAGACCAAACAAAAAAACGACATTGCCATAAATTGACAAGATAATATTTCCATTTTTTAATTCGAAGGGGCGTACCCTTTGAAGCTAAAAAAAATTTTCCTTGATATCTAGCATAATGCATGAAAGTATCCTTAAATAACCATAAGACAATCCCAAAACAATTATCAAAGACTTCCGTAAACTGTTCCATTTTTTCATAGAAAAAATTTCGCTCAAGAAGAAAGCTAGAAAAGGTTGATCGTAAATAAAAAACTTGGTTACGAAGAAAAAATAAAATGGATTCATTTTCATATATATATATATTATATAAAACCAATAAAAGTCTTAAATTCTTTTTTACAAAAGAAAAAAAAATAGAAATCAATTTATTCGAAATAAATTGACTGTTCCAATTCGAATACTCATGAAAAAAAAGCCGTAATAAATGCAAACACGCGCTATCTTTTATCCAGAAGCGAACAGCTTGAACCAATTTTTCGAGATGGATGGGGTAAGGTATTAGTCCAGTTGACACATAATTTAAGTGTGCCAATTTATCCTCTAAAAAAGGAAATATTGAATGAATTGATCTTAAATTTTGAGATTTTACTATATGTAACCTTTCGAAAGAGCATAACGATTTTAGAGAAAATGGAATTTCGATAATGGTTGCAAGTCCCACCGATATCATTTGAAAATACAAAATGTTGTTATACCTAAAAAGGGTAGGTTGTTCAGAATCTGTAGACAAAATTTTGAAATGATCCGGTTGATTCATTCGAGTAATTAAACGTTTTATAATTAGTAAACTCAATTTATTGTCATAACCTAAATTTTCCGAAAAAATGGATCCATATTCATTTAAACCACGAGCATAAGTAACTATATAAATATACTCCCGAAAGATAAGTGGGTATAAGAAGCTTTTTTTAAATGATCCATCTATTTCAAAATATTTTTTATATTTTTCCTTTTGCATTTTAAAGCATTTTAAAATTTAAAATTGGATTTGATTGAAGCAAAGATAAGGGATTTCTTAGGTTATTAACTAAATACATAATGCGATATAGTAAAAACAAAGTCTAATAAACCCCTCAATAGCAATAAAGGGATAAACTGATCAACACAGATTCTCTATTCTCCCCTTTTTCCATCTAATTTGTTTATGCTCATTAAACGATAAAAAGATCGTTAGAAATCTTTTACTTTTTCAAACTAATCGCTCTTTTGATGTTGGAAACATTCTTTTTATCAATATACTCTTTCTTCTACACATTCATCTACGACTGATAGTCATAGTCGAGACTAGCTAATAGTTAGGACTCAGTAAAAAAAATGTAAAATCCGCTCATGGAAAAGACTTTCCTGCATCAGGCACTAATACCTTTTTAACGTAAATTTAGATAGGATAATCCTTTCAATTTCAAAAAAATGAAAATAAAAAAGGGAAGCTCATTTCTTTTTTGTTTACTGATAATTGGAGCCTTAAAGCTCTATCCATTTATTTACTCGACCCAGCGTTGGAATTTCTTTTTTATGTTCTTTAACCAAGAATTCAAATAAGGTTTGGACCCGCTCTGTACCTGGTCAAAAAAATATATTCTCAGAAAATCCAAAGTAATACGACATGCTCTTTTTTCCATTCATTCCTTTCAGGATCAGTCGCGGTCTTACAAACTATACCGATAGTACGGACGAATTTCTTTCTTCATCCAAATGTGTAAAATACGTTAGTCGCACTTAAAAGCCGAGTACTCTACCATTGAGTTAGCAACCCCCCCAAATTTTTTTGTTATATACATACAAAAGAAAAAAACAAGGATAAATGGATCCCCAAAAAGATCGACTTACCCCAATGGAATTATATTTATTTGGCACACCGTTGTCAAGATGAATGGTAATGTGTTGAGAAAAAAAACAATGAAAAGAAAAATTAGTTTTTAATAAAAAAAGGAAAATCAAGAAAAACAAATTGCAGTTATTCTATAAAAATTCCCTTTTTTTTTCAAATCTGGTCATTTCAACTTTAATTTATATAATAAAAATTTTTTTGAGTATTTCTAATTAGAATATTAAATAATATTCTAATTAGAAAATTTCTATTTCAGCTTTAGGTTAATATTAGTCATTATCTTTTTTTAATCGGGAGAGATGGCTGAGTGGACTAAAGCGTCGGATTGCTAATCCGTTGTACGAGTTGTTCGTACCGAGGGTTCGAATCCCTCTCTTTCCGGTTCCGGTTCCGTTGATGTTTTGATATTTTTTTACTTCATTTATTTCTTTTTATGTTTTTAACATTTAACGATTAAAAATAGAGAAAATGTTAAAAACATAAAAAAAGTAAAGAAAAATCTTAGTTTTTACTCTTCCCCCCCGGGATTACGCTTCGGATCATTGGATAAAAATCCAAAGATAAAGAGACAAACAAAGTAGATCACTACTGCGTAAACAAGGAGTTTGAGAGTAAACATTCCCCAATATACCCAATATGCAAGTTTTTCGTAAAAAAAGAGAGATTCGGCTGTCTGGTTAATATAATAACTATTTAGTGAACTCGTAACGAGTTTTGGCAAATAGTAAACGACTTCCCCAAAAAGTATCCAATTTATTATCGAATTTATTATAAAATTTATTATGGCACATAAGTCAATAATAAGTGCGATAATATATATTATATCAAATACTATATAAAATAGTATACAATCGAGTATATAGTCTAAGTAAACTATATAATAGAAACAGTAAAGAAATCCCTCCCCCAAAAACACAGCTATTTCTTCGGCTACTTCCGGAATCTTTTCAATCATAAATTGACAAGTATTACTAGTTTTTAAAAAACTAACAAGTTTTGACCGATAGTAAACGACTGTCTGAAAAACAATCCAAACTCTTTTTTTGCATAACTCATAAATAAATAATACAAAAAATTTTATCCGATACAAACAATATGTTAACTTGTTCCAGAAAAAAGAAGTTATTTTTTTTACTAGAATGAAAAATTGATTCATAAGAATACCTATTATATTGTTAATGTGTAATATATTACCTACATAGATAATCTAGGTAGGTAATATTACCTGGGTATTGTCTCGACCTAACAAACCCATTTTTTTATCCGCGTTTGGATATATAGTAAATAAAGGCGGTCAAAACTATTAGTTTTAGAGTATATTTAAGGTTTTCCATTTTTTTCTCCCTTTAATTATTAAAGATTAGGTAATATATTACCTGGGTATTGTCTCGACCTAACAAACCCATTTTTTTATCCGCGTTTGGATATATAGTAAATAAAGGCGGTCAAAACTATTAGTTTTAGAGTATATTTAAGGTTTTCCATTTTTTTGGGTCCTCACTTTAATTATTAAAGATTAGGTAATATATTACCTGGGTATTGTCTCGACCAACAAACCCTTTTTTTTAGATCAATAGAATATCGTTGTCCACATACTAAAAGTATAACCGCCCCGCAGAAAAATTGCCCATTAATTCGCTGGTGTTTCCGATTTTTATTATTTTTATTATTATATTATTTATATAATATATTTTTATTATTTTTATTATTATATTATTTATATAATATAAAAACCTCTTTAAGTTGTATCCAATGTATCAAAGACTATCTTTAGTCTAAATAACATTTAGACAAACTTTATACTCTTTGTCAAGTTACTTTTTTTCGCGGTGCAAATGATTACTTTGACTATTAGTAATACTATCTTCTTCAACATAAAAATAGAATCCCCTTCTGTAAGAATCTTATCGAAAACTTACAGCAGCTTGCCAAACGAAAGCTAATAGAAAAAAGAACAGAGGGATTACTGGCATAAAGTCTACAATTGGACTTAGAAAGTCGTAGACTTCAGGCAATTTTGTGAAGATAAAATTATCTTCAAAAGTCGCCGAATTAAGACCCATACCAATGAAACTAAAAAAATGAAGCATAAAAATGTTTTGTTCTTGAAAATAATTGTGAGTTATTAATATGTTATTGCTAAAAAACTTGCTCAAAAAGACAGCTAAGGTAGACAATCCTTTATTTGATTGTCGATGAATCCACAACTTTTCAATTCTCAAATCAAAAAGAATAGAAGAAATTCTGTTTTCATTGAATATTTTAATTGAAGTCTATATTATGATCAATGAATTCAATTTCATTCTATATTGGTATATGATAATGTATTTTTAATTCTATATCTACGGATATTAAAATATGAATACCAAGCTAATATATTTCAGAAATATCTGAATTGACGAAGAACCAATACTAATGTTCTTCGTGGATAGAAATCCAAGTGGGACGTGGCCAAGTGGTAAGGCAACGGGTTTTGATCCCGATATTCGGAGGTTCGAATCCTTCCGTCCCAAACATATTTATTCTATATCATAGATATAGGGATTTCTATAGGAATATTGAAAGATAGAATAGAATAACCGCTTTATGATATATCATAGAATATCATAGCATAGAATATCCTAGAATAGGGATTTCTATATGTATATTCAAGACTAGAATTGAAAGAAAAACAATTAACAATATTAAGATATAAGAAAGACTCTTTCCAGTGTTCTAATATTCTTTCGATATAGTATTAAATACTAATACTATAGAATCCTCCTTTCCTAATCTGATTAGGTTCTCTCATGAACCTAGAATATATTAACATTCTAGTTTTCAAAATTTTTTTGTTTATACCCCGATCATATCTTGATCACGCCCGATTGCCTTACTCGACAAAAGGTTCTTTTC
>Ga0193701_1000158_pt1 | contig 13603 bp, 25 predicted proteins | sample U3s2metaG_FD_143055 | JGI IMG/M metagenome (GOLD analysis project Ga0193701, IMG submission 143055) | Soil microbial communities from a riparian zone of the East river system, Colorado, United States - U3s2 | ecosystem: Environmental > Terrestrial > Soil > Riparian zone | place: USA: East River...
ACCTTTGGTCGCGGCTTTGGTTGCTGCGCCTACTGCCACCTTACCTGTTTTGGTCTGCGATACGACTGCCCAAAAGCCGATAATGAGTAGCAGTAACGCCAGGACGAATACGCCCGCGACGACGCCCGCGCTTTTCAGCCATGACAGGATTTGACCTACCGGGTTGGCGATAGCGTCGATCACCGGGGCGGCTTTCCCGGTGACGATGCCGCCCGGTACGAGAGTCCCTAAGAGGTCAGCAGTAGCGAACCCTAGTTGAGCCTCACTCATTACTGCCGCGCGCTGGTACGCCGCCTGCCCTGCCCCATAGTGTTGCTTGTATGCGCCGCTGTTAAACGCCGACCATGCGGTGAAATCCTTACGATCATTCCCCAAAGCCGCCGCCATACGAGTATTCGTAACGGGGTCATAAACCTTACTCCAAGATGCGAGAAAGCGAGACTTATGCACGTCGTTAATCTGCCAGAGTCCGTAGTCAATAGACCCGTCAGAATTGGTCCCCTTATTATTGATCCAATAACGCCCGCCCGACTCAGCGAGTGCGATACCGATAGCGGTCGCCCACCATCGTACAGTGTCGTCCTGATTCCATTTCTCGTAGCCATGCCACTTAGTCAGGTCGCCCCACGGTCCCCACTGTTGACCCTCATTAACCTTTGTCATAATGAGGAAAATATCCCACGCGTCTAGCGGCTTGTGGCCGCGCCCGCCTTTCTTGGCAGGCATTAGGAAATCCGAATACGCGTGCGCGGCTTAACAGGGAATTTGATACCGGGGTTAAGGGCTTGGATTTTGGCGGGAGACTTGTTGTTTTTCTTGGCGATAGCGTACAGGGTACGGGTGTGGCTAGTCGCCCGATAGTAGTGCGGGGGATGCAACGCGGGCACGCGAATAGACGCGCCGATCGAATACGGTTCCGGCAGTCCTGCGTTAGCGCCGCGTACAAGTTTCACGCTATCGGGTGTCGAGATACCGTAATAGAGGCGGGCTAATTCGGCTGCGGTGTCGTCGGACTTGCCTTTAATGACGTGGCTAAGAGGCGGCGTTCCCTGTTTCGACGCGGGACCGTTATAGACCTTGACAGACCCTACCGGGGTGGACTCGGGAGGCAGACCGAATTGAGCGAGCGCCTTGTCGCGGATAGCGCCCTGTTCAAATGACAGCGGCGCGCCCGAGAGGTACCGGGTGATAGCCGACGAAGCAAGGTCGTAATCCTCGCCGTTTGCCACTAGCCATTCGATAGCGCGGCGTGACCACGCGTCGTCGCTGTCCTGATTAACCGCTGTCACGCTCCCTGGCGTGATCTGCGGGACTCCGGGACTGTCGTCGGCATAGAATACCGGGGGTTCGTAATCGGTGGACGTAGCGTCGCCCTCAGTGTCTAGCGTGTCGCCCTCGGGCGCTGCGTCAGGATCGATAGGTTCGGGTTCCTTACGCAACTTGAGCGCCCAATAGAGCAGACCTGCCGCAACGACTAGACCGATGATGTAGACGGGCACACCCGCTACCTTTTTGTTGAGTAGCGCGCGATAGTTAAAACTCGCCTTAGGGGTAGGGGTAGTGTCACTCATTAGCCGTTACTTTCCCGCTAGAAAGTTTGAATAAAGCGACGACTGCGCCGCCGCCCTTTCACCATCTACGCCGCGTGCCTGCGCTACGGCAGACAGCCAATTATCCTGATCCGGCGGTGCCATATACTCGCCCGCGCCCTCCTGAATACTGCGGTCGTTAACGATGAAATAGTCGTTACCGAATGTTCCGGCAGGGTTAAGGGGTTCGATACCCTGCTCATACTGCATGGTTCCGTGACCCTGTTCCCCGCCGATTTCACGCGCGGCTGCGGTACCGCTAGACGCGACCTGATTATCGATAATCGCGTTATGGTTCTGCCCCGCGAGTCCCGCCCACCACGGCGTATATTCGACGCTATCCTCAGTAGCCGATCCGAGTTGACGTGGTGATAGCCCGACGAGTTGGCCGGACTCATCCACGTCTAATTCGTTCCAGTCTGGCGCGGTGAAATCCTCAGCGGGACCGTCAGTACGGATAGGCTCTAGGGTTGAGCGCACTTCGTTTTCGTCCTGAGGGACGGACATAGACGCGCCGACTAGCCATGCGTTAGTCATAGGGATTACCTCCGGGCTACGCCGACAATGACGACGACAATGAGAACGATTACGAGGACGGTTACGATACCCACGACGCGCCTACTTACGGAGGGGCGAGACGGCGGCGCGCTGCAAGCCCGCGATACCGCCGAGCAGGGAGTCGAGAACCTTAGCCGTATTCGACCGACGAGACACCACAACGCTAAGCGCGGTGATCCCGACGATAAGGGTAATGAGGCCGATAGCCTTATCCATTATGCTTTCCTTTCTTATCGCGGCGCGGCTTGCGTCGCTTATCCGTTTCCCGCTTGAATGCGGGGACGTATGCGTATACCGATGCCAGTAGCATTAGCAGGGCGAAAGCCCTCACTAGGGGTTCGATATTAGACCCCTTTGTCGCGGACGCTAGGACGGTTAGGGCGAGCGTTCCGCCGATCACCTTATACCCGTTGTCAGGAAACCTTTTCTGTTCTGCGAATCCGGCAGTCAAAGCGATAGCGCCTGCCGCCATGACGAAATATTCGGGGTTACTAGACCGTGACATCTTGATCCCCCGAGTGCATAGACGGCGCGGGTGTAGCGATTTGTACGCGCCAATAGGTAGGGGCGAAACCGAAATACCCGGTATCCCCTGAGACGGTAGACGGGCCGATACCCTTAGCGGTAGACCGCGCGGAATACATGCCGTCCCCTCCCGTCGATACGCCCATATGATGAGTACGCCACAAGATGATATCTCCGGCAGAGTGTTGGTTAGCGGGAACCTGTTTACACCATCCCCGCGCCTGCAAACCGAACGTAGACGACGTGAACCTTACCCCGTCGTAATACCCGAGATTCTTACACGCCCTCCATACCAAACCCGAACAGTCGTAATACTCGGGTCCGGTACCGCCGAGACGGTAGCCTTTAGCCGCGTTCCCTAAACGCGATACCTCAGCGACAAGGTCGCCGGTACTGCCTTTAGGGAACGTCGGCAGGGAGTCCCCGGCGACGGCTACCACGTCGCCGGGGACGTTTTCCCCGCGCTGCGTCAGAACGTCCTTAACTTTGTCCATATCCGCCGTGACGAACCCGACGAATATGTCGCGGAAATCTTCGGGGGTTTCTTTGGTACGTCCGACTATCACCTGTCGCAAAAGCATCACCGCGACGAGGATAAAGAGATAGCCGAACGTACTCATAGAGGATGCCCCTTAGAAAAAGCGACGGACGAGACCGAACAGGACGAGGGCGACGACAATCGCCACAAGGGTTTTCTTGTTAAAGAATTCCACAACCGTATTCATATCCGTTTCCTTTCTCCGCTAGACGTTGTGATGCCGGAGGGACCACGCGAGGAACAGCATAACCGCCCAAGCAATAGCCACGATCATTACCGCATCACGGAATGCGATATCTCCCATAGACCCCGGACCCTCTTTAGGCTGCGACCTAGAGGGGTCGCGGGCGGGGTTTTCCGACGTCCCGCTGAGGGGCGGGGATTCGGTATTGGTTTCCGTAGCCGTAGGCATTATGCCGCCCCTTACTTGTCGTAGAACGCGGCTGCGTCCTTGACCTGCGCGAGTTGGGTAACGACTTCCATCGTGGTAGCCGCCGCGCCCGGAGTGACCTTAACCTGAAACAGCGAACCGTTACGGGTGTTGAGCCACGTGTCGCGCTTAGCCGAGGAGAGGGCGCTAAAGTTAATCGGCACCACACCACGGTCTAGACCCGAGTTAACGCCCGATGCAAGCGGGGCGTATGACGTTGTGGCGTCGGCACCGAAATAGCCGCTCATACGACGATGCACGTCGTAGTGTTCCTCAATCGGAACGCCCTCATTAATCGGCTGATTATCCAAAAGCACACCGAGGTTAGAGGCTGCGGTAATCGCGGTACGGACACCCGCCGCGCGGCTGACAAGGATGAGACCCTTAATCAGACCACCACGGTTAGTGAGACTCATAAGGTTTTCGGACGATGCCGAGACCACCTGAGTTTCGTAACGGGTCTCCAAGTAGTCGCCTGCGCCCGGAGGGGCAGTATCGACAGCAGCGCCGCCGATAGACGAGGAGACAGGAGCCCAATACTCCTGAGACGTACGCATGGAAAGCGTAGCCGCTGAGGTAGTGGTACCCGACAGCGCGACCGTGGAGACCGCGTAATCGACCTTGAGTTGCAGCGAGGCGTTAGAGTCGAGGTTAGGAATGCACCCGTACCCCGTAGCCGCGTCAATCTCGAATTCGATATCTAGACGGAACGTCGCGGTGCCCGTGGTGGCGGTAGACGCGAAAGCATATTCCGGCGAGAGAATCGGGTTAGCGTACGGACGAAACAGGTTCGTGTCGTATGAGCCGCCCGGCAGGTACTTGTTAATCAGGTACAGGTTATACCCGCTGATAGGCTGCATGACAGGCTGTCCGGTAGCGTCCGTAAGCGTGACCCCAGTGATGAGGTTAAACGGACCATCACCCGCGACGACAGCCCCGGCAGATGCCGAGGTAACCGATTGGGTAAAGAACAGAGAGACGCGACGGACCCACCCCGTAGCCGCAAGCGGGACAATCTGAAACGACCCACCCCCGGCGAGGTTAGAAACCGTTTGGACATTGGAATACCGACGCTGCGGACGCGAGGCGACGGTAAAGGGAATACCCCCGCCTACGGGCGCTGCGTTGGCCGCTGTTGCGGTCTGCGTATTACTCATTACTAGGTGCCCTTTCTAGGCGGGGTTAGAAACCGAGGGCGATATACGCCCGTCCTGCGCGGCTATCGGGTGAGGCGAGGCTGAGCAGATGCAGAGTGCCGAAAACCGCGACAACCGCCGCAAGGTTAAAGGCGGTATGCGTCGCACTCATATGCACGTGCGGTGAGACTGACATACGGATATCCTTTCTAGTTACGGAGGTTAATAGACTCGGGTTCCCAATCCACCGCTGCCGGTATCCATAGGAAGTCGTGCCTACCCTGTGACTCTATTCTAGCCGCGAGACTACGGGCGTTTTCTCGCCCTCCCAATTCCGCGAGTCTCTTAACGTCTGTCGCCTCTCTTGCGCGACCGACAAACGCGTGACTTGCGGATGAGTATATGACTAGGGGTATATGGGCGGGGCGCTGCGTCAAAGTGACAAAGGTGAGTTTGCCACTCCTGCCCATTTGGTGTCCCATAGCCATATCGTGAGCCATTCCCATAAACTCGGGATGCGCCATATATAAGCCCTCGTCTATTCCTACGGTCCACCTGCCGTTAATGGTCAGGTGATCCATAGCGTCGCCAAAGACTTTCTTTTGGAGTTTAAGCGCGTCCCTATGGTTAAGTTTTTCGGTGTCGGGCCATAGCAGTATTCGGGTTTCGTGCGGGGCGGGGTGGCGCTTCCATTTCTTCCACCTAACCCATCCCTTAGCAGGCGAATAGTCTTTCAGTATCGTGGTGTCGGGGCGTAGTTTCATTACGAACACCACGACGTGCCCGCCACGCTTTACGCGCAAGTCGTAAAGGTGGCGGGCAAGCATCGTTTTACCGGACCCTGTACCGCCGCTAATGAGTACATGGTCGCCCTGATTCCAAACCGTGTTAAGGCGTGCGAAAGCATCCGCCGCCTTAGGTCCGAGGGCGAGAGTATCGTTAGCGGTAATGGTCATGGGTTAATCGCAGACCGTCGTAGAAACTTGCACGAATCCGGGGTCGGGCCAATTGTCTAGTTGCGGGTTTCCCGTATAACGGATTTCCATACAGTGTGCGCCCGGACCCGATCTAATCGGAAAATCGTTACGCTCATCGAACGTGTATTCGCACGCGGTTTGCGGATATGAGGACGACTGGAAACGGATGCCGTTAGTCGGGTTTAACAGTAGCGTTTGCGAATTCGCAACGGGGTTAGATTCAAATTCCCCGCAAGGCGAAACGCCACGGTTAACCGATTCGACTACCACGCCGAATCCGTCACCTTGAATATGCCACTTAATGACAGTGAAACTTTGGGCGTAAGATGTAACGCCCGCGTGGTAACTCTCGGACCCGAACGCGGTATATGTAGCGCCTGCCGGGGCGGCGAACATAGCAATACCGACAAGGGCGAACAGGATGCCTAACAGTCGTTTCATTTAATGGGTTCCCGTCAACTCGGAACGCTGCTTTCGCAACGTCGCTATAACGCGCGTAAGGCGGCGCTTACGCACAACCCCGTCAGTATTGGCACGCGCCTGTATGAGTTTCTTAATCGCCCCGGTAAGGGCGAGGCGCGCGCGGGTGCGACGACGTTGTTTACGCACGTAATCAGCGTAACTAAATACGGGTGTAAGGTCCGGGTGAAATGGGAAATCGTCATGGCGCATACCGGCGAGTCCATCTAGGTGGTTATTGTAATCTTCGATCTGATTACGCGCCTCGGGTGACATTTGCCTATCGCCCGCGATAACCATATGGATATGTTCGTTCCAAATCAGGTTACCGTTAGCGTCGAATAACCGTTCTCTATGCCATGCCGCCGCGCCTAGCGCGCGGGCGGCGCGTACCTTAGCCTCCCAATCAAACGGGCTAAGGTCTACCGCGCCGCCCCCGTCGTGGGTGCCTCCGCTAGCCCCGACGCCTCCGGGGTTATACATTCCTTGAAAGACAGTCATACCGTCTTTGTATCCGAGGTTATCAGCGAGGGTATCTAGGAACGCTGCGCCTCGGCGGTTTACTGTATGCCCGTCGTACGTCGTACGGGCGTATGGGAATAGTTTAAGTCCCATCGTTTTCTAGCCTTTCTTGGCGACGCGCCGCAATTTCTTGTTTTGCGTCGGGGAATAAAGCGACGGCTAATTGCGCGTATGCCATAGCGAGCATAACTTTCCCGCTAACCGCGCCGCCACTTAGAATTTTCCGACAGAGTGCGGGGTCGGCTAATAGGGCTTGAAACGCTAACGCCTCAAACTCTTTATTTGCTTCGGCTAATGCCGAGGCTGTCATAGGCATACCGAACGCGACAAGCCCGAACCCCATAAACGTGTTGCCCGTGGCGAGTAGCGAGGCGGCTTGTGTCGCCTGCGATTCACTCGCGGGCATCCTGCCGATAGAGGTAGGCGTACGGCTGGTACCGGCAGTCCCGCGAGGGCGACGAACGTAGGGCGTACCGTCTGCCTTAAAGCCGTATGGCGCGTCGGGGGTACTGCCGGGATAGGTGGGATCAAAGTCGCCGGTAGCGCCTGTCGTAGAGTCAGGGTTAACCGTCTCGGGAGACTCATCCTTAGGCGGGTCAATATCCGGCGTGGGTACCCGTTCAAACTCGGTAGCAGTCATGGCTAGTGACCGAATCCGCGATGCGTCCACGGCGGCTTAGAGGGCGACTCGTCGGGTTCCGGCGTCGGATCGGCGGGAGGGTTAACGGGGTCGTTACCCGTGACCAATCCTTCCACCTTTTCCTCAAGCCCTTTAACCGTTTCGATTAACTCATTCGCCCAAGGTGGCTTACCCTCAGGGAGAGGGTCGGCGGCAGACTTTTCGACGGGGTCGGGGATAACCTCATCCACCTTATCCGTTACGTCGTCTACCTTATCCTTGATATCGTCGGCGGGATTGTCAGACATAGCCGTTAACCTTTCTTGATACCGAGTAGTGAACCGATAGCGCCGTTAGAGACCTGTTCGATAACGGGCGCGACCTGTTCGACAATCTCAGCGGTGAGCGCCTTAATTTCGTTGTGCGACGCGGCGAGGTTATGCAGAGAGTTGAGAACGTGATAAAGCAATTCACGATCTGACAGTCACGAGATAAACTCAGCCTCGTCAGGGTCCATATCCGGCATAAAGATAAGCGCCTTATCCGTCACGGCTTTAGCGTCCTGATAGTCCGCGAGGGTAGGGGCGGGAGGAAAGTCGCCCCGGATATCCTCGGCGCTTACCACGTCATTATCGGTGGTCATTTGGTAGCCTCTTTCTCGGTAGGGATGCTGCGTAGAATTGACTCGTACATAGCGACGAGTCCTGCCGCGCATAGGATAGCCGCGATAGCGGGCGCGGGAGATTTGGTAACAGACGACGCTATGAGACCGATAGCCACGGCAGTACCCGCCGCCGCTACCTCTCCCATACGTACGTCGTTTACTACGTCAGGTTGTCCGACGGCTTTACGCACGTCCGCAAACTCTGGCAATAGCGCCGTGAATACGGTGAAGGACGTTGTGGCGGCTAGTAGGACTGCGCCGCCCTCTTGCGCGTCCATTACTCGGTGACCTGCTCAACATTCACGTTAAAGGCGCTAGGCGCGTCGCCAACGCGGCAGAGTAGCCATACCGCGCCTGTATGTTGGTTGTCGATTCCCCACACTTCACCGCTAGGGATAACGCCCGCGCCGTAAAGGTCGCTAAGGTCGGACGCGATTCGGAACGTGAACGTATTACCGACGTTGGTAGCGATGCCGCCACGTCCGACGATACGGAGGGATTTACGCTTAGCGTTAGGCGGGAACGCTAGGACGGGCGTATCGTTCGCCGGATCAAGCGGGATAATCCGCGAGAGAATACGTGTCTTAATCGGCAGGTCTACTACCTCGGTAGCGATGCCACTCACCGGCGAGTCTAGTCCGGGGTTAGGCTCGAAAAATTCGTCAATAGCCTGCCCGTCGTCGTCGGCGGTATTCCCGGCGAGAGGTTGCATCGGTCCCGGATCGGTAGCGATAGCGTTAGTGTCCCCGGTACCGGGGACCATATCCGTATCCATATTGCAAGCCTTTCTAGATAACGATTTGGTAACGCTGCGTTCCGGCAGATCGAACGGGTGTAGAGTCGGATCACGACGCGGGGGATTCCTCGCCTCATTTTACCCCACCTATCGAAAGGTCATTTAAATGACTGCGGATATTGCTACCAGGGACGGGGACGCTATCGCTACCCCTATCCTCACCGCTAATGAGGAATTGCTGTCTGGCATTACCTCATTTGCTGACGCTATGCAGGTTCTACAAGAGGCGGGTATTGAACCCACCATCCTCGGTGACGGGTTCTACCCTCTCGACAAGGAAAGCCTTGTGGGCGTCGCGTTCGTCGTTCTCGGCGCTAAGGTCGTGAACGGGGACTACGGGGACATGACGGTAATGCACGTCGTTACCGAAAACCCTATCAGGAACGAAAAGGGCGAGGAAGTCGCCAAGGGTCTCATCGTGGATGGTTCCTCGGGTATTCACTCCCAAATGGAAAACTATATCCGCGTGGGTAAGGTCCAAGGTCTCATCTGCCGCAAGGGATTGGTGAAGTCCACCTATTTCTACGACGAGGACTCGGGGCAAGTCGTGGAGGCAGGCACTAAGGGCGCTAAGCCCGCCACCACCTACTACCTTTCCTAAGGTGGGTCGGGGCGGCGTTATCGAACCTGATAACGCCGCCCCTTTCCTTTCGCGCTTCACCCCGAGACAGGCAAGTAAATGGCAGGCAGAAACCGCGACTACAAAGCGGAATACGCAGCGGCTAAGCGTCGCGCGAAATCAGCAGGCTACCAATCCGAACGGGAATATAAAGCCGTCCGTAAAGCCCTCGGTATTGGGCGACGTGATCCCATTATCCCCCGCACTATCGCCAACCCTACCCGTGTCGAGTCCGCGCCCGCCGAGGCGCGTCGTATCTCCAAGGTTAGACGCGACAATAGACGATGGTCACAAAAGCATAGCCGCAAGACTTCCACCGAATACAACCCCCGCGTAACCGACGCACAAGCCGAGGCATATCACGCGGCGTGGGTTGAGCCTGTAGACGAGTCCGGTAAACAGGGCAGAGACGTTAAGCGCCGCGTAATGAAAGACTACCTAGTGGGCTATGACATTATCGACGCCGACGAGTGGGCGCAGATATATGGATAGGGTGCCCGTACCCGCCGTCCTAACGCCCGCCGACAGGGCTAAGCGATTCCGGGTAACCGACAAGCGCCGCGAGGCTAAGGGGCGCGAATATGAGGTACGCGCGGTCAAGCGTCTAGAGGCGTATCTCGCCCGTCCGTTTATGGCGTGGGATGGGGAGGGCATTAACGAGACTGACGGTCGCCATACCTACTGTCTGATAGCCAATAGCGACGGGGCATATCTGCAAGCCCGCGACGGACTAAAGACTGCCAACGTGTTTGAGTTATTCCTAGCCTCCAATCACCGCGACGTTACGCACGTCATTTACGGTGGCGGTTACGATATCAATATGTTTCTGCGAGACGTGCCTATCGACAAGTTGCGCGACCTGTACGATAACGGTTCTACGTGGTGGCGTGATTATTGGATGGAATGGCGCGGCGGTAAATCCTTTCGCGTCAAGTCGGGCACCAATACATTTACCCTTTACGACGTTCTCCCATTCTTTCAGCGCACGTTTGTTAGCGCCTGTGATGAGTACCTAGGTGAAGATTGGGAATACCGCGACGAGATAATCCGCGAGAAAGCACGACGTGGAAACTTCGATTACGCCGAGATAGAGGCAATAAGTGAATACAACAAAGCCGAGTTATCTACGCTTGTACGCTTATGCGATGCGCTCAAAGAGCGCCTTTATAAAGTTGGAATACGAGTCTCTAGATGGGACGGACCTGGGGCAATCGCTACCGCGCTATATCAGGAACACAAAGTTAAATCGTCGCGCGGTGCGATACCTGACGACGTTGCAAGGCGCGGACGGTATGCTTACGCAGGCGGACGTTTTGAGATTATTCGTAAGGGCCATTCAGAATCCGGCGCTTATCAGTACGACATACGTTCAGCCTACCCTGCCGCAATTAGACATTTACCCTGCCTCGCTCACGGGGAATGGCGGTATGTGATACGCCCTCACAAAGTCGCCCCGTTTGGCGTTTACTATATCGATATGAAAGAGGTACAGACAGACAGCGTGACTCAACCTCAGCCCCTTTGGCGTCGTAACCCTGACGGTACGGTCTACTTTAGCGAGACGCCTAAGGGGCATTATTGGTCGCCCGAGGCGCAGATAGTCCTAGAGGGCGGCGCGACCTTACTTGACGGCTATGAGTGGGTTCCGAATTGCGAATGTAACCCGTTCGGATTTGTAGAGCCTATGTACCTGAAAAGGGCGGCGTTAAAGAAAGCGGGAGACGGCGCGCACGTCGGTCTGAAACTCGGACTGAATAGCCTCTATGGCAAACTCGCACAACAAGTGGGATGGTCGCCCGGACCCCCGCTACGGATACCGCCATACCACTGTCTAGAGTGGGCGGGCTACATCACTAGCCACTGTCGCGCCGCTGTCTACCGCGCCGCCCTCCTCGCACCGAACGACGTAATCGCCTTTGAAACCGACGCCATATTCAGCCGCGTACCCCTCCCGCTATCGCTAGGGACAGGGCTAGGGGAGTGGGAGGAGACCAAATACGAATCGCTCACCTACCTAAAGTCCGGTATGTATTTTGGTACTCTCAGCGACGGTACCGAGGTAGAGAAATGCCGGGGTATCAACAAAGGGACGCTAACCCGCGCGCAAGTAATCGACGCACTTGCGCGAGAGAATGCGGGGGAGAGGGTAGTCTTAGAGGCGGAACAGACGCGTTTTATTGGTATCGGGCAAGCGTTCGCGCAGGACTGGTCTAAATGGACTCATTGGATAACCTCACCCCGGAATATATCGGTGGCACTTAATGGCAAGCGTATGGACCTTTACGACACCGATTTAATCTATGCGGAAACAGACGATGGTTGGCAAGAAACAACAATCGGGGTTAAACATAACGACGAGAATTCATGCCCCTACGAGGTAGAATGGATTAACCCCTCACCCGAAATGGTCAACCCTGAGGGAGCGCGTATTAGCGAGGTAAGGCGTTTACAAAATTTCGAGACCTGGGAATGGGACAATGAGTAAAGGCAAACGAACCCCGCACGACTACCGTTTATCATGCGGGCATACCGTGGTCTATACCGTCATTCCTATTGACGGGGATATCGTGTTGTGTACGCGGTGCGACGATTGGGTCACGGTACTCGGACGGATACCCCTCCCCCGCCTACGTCCCCTCTCGCTACGCCATGCCGAACGCGTGCCAGTCCCGCGATACCGGCGAAAATAACGGTTAGGTAACGGTCACGTTATCCGCCGCACAAGGGGTCGATAGATGCTATGCTTGCATCACAAGCCGACGAGAGGAACCCACCATGACTGCCACCACTTCCACCACCTGCCCCGGATCAAACAAGCCCGTAGGCGGCGGCTCACGCTGCAAGACCTGCGGCGTTTCATTCGGCTACCCCCACCCCGCTAACCTCGTCGTCGGGAGCAAAGCGCCTACCCACGACGCCCCCGAAGATGAGCCGACTTGGAACGGTTCCCAATACCGCCCGCAATACTGAAAGGCTAAGACCATGCGTTCAAGCCACACCCCCACCCCGCCCGCCACTTTTGAAAGCGTTACCTACGAATTTCAAGGTACCCACCTGCTACGGACAGTCGAGACCGTTACCGAAACTCAGTATCTCCCCGACGGCGCTTTCATTCCTCAGCGCGTCGTCGCCACGCGGACTAGCGAGGTTTACGACACTGATAACGACTACGCTGCGGGTATGACTTTCGCGCAGGCACTCGCGGACGTAGAACCGTGGTGACAGTCCCGCCGCCCCTCCCCTCTACCGGGGGAGGGGATACCCCCGAGGGTTACCTCTACGTCGCGTGGTATCTCGACCATGACATTAAGCGTGAACACCCGGTACGATACCGATACGGTTTGGAAAACCTTATGGCCGCTAAGCGCGTCGCGGCTAACCTCGTCGTAGAGAATCAAGATATCGACACGCTTTGGATTTACGACGCGCACGACGTTAATTGGTTGACGTGGTACCGGGACGATAAGAAACTCATTTACGGAACGGAGGAGTGATGAATACATTACGAGAGGGTATGGCGGTAGCCATTACCTTTACCGATACTGGTATGGTCGCTGATAGAATTTTGCTAGAGGTTAGCGATAGTGGAATTATCTACCGCAATAATAAGGGAGGATACCGATACGCCGCCGCATTTACGCCGTGGGCTGCAATTCGATCGGTCGAATTCCTAACGACAGACCTGCCATTAGGGCATCGTCTAAACCCGAATAGAGGTTGATATGAAACCGCATAAACGCCCCGGCAGGACGGCTAAGAAAGCGCGACAAGACAGGGCGAAAGACAGGCAGGAAAATGGCAGGGCATTACTCACCGCTATATTCTGCGACGAATCCGCCGACGCAAACGACAATATGAGGGCCTATAATGCACGACGTTAACGCCTACGAATTCCGGACCCCATTACCGAACACGGCGCATCCCATCCTTACCACCATCGAAAACGGAGGGCGTAAAGCATTCTGTATCAACTGCGGTAGGAATGGGAAGGGCGATAGCGATACCGAGATATATAAGACGGCGCGTAAGCCTTGGCGTCACATGCGTAGCCGTTCTACCTTTTGCACCGAAAGGAACCACTGACATATCAAACCGCGTCGTCGCTGCGATACCCGCCACCCCCGCCGCCCCGCATAAGAGTTCCAATACCGGAATGAATATGCGGGGCATA
>Ga0193701_1000165_pt1 | contig 13320 bp, 29 predicted proteins | sample U3s2metaG_FD_143055 | JGI IMG/M metagenome (GOLD analysis project Ga0193701, IMG submission 143055) | Soil microbial communities from a riparian zone of the East river system, Colorado, United States - U3s2 | ecosystem: Environmental > Terrestrial > Soil > Riparian zone | place: USA: East River...
GACGACGGAATCAGGGTCGTCCACGTCCGCTGACAAGCAAGGAGCGCCCCAGCCCGGTAGCGGCGGGCGGGGCGCTCAAGACCCAGACCACGAAGGGAAGAGGGTCATGCAAGACATTACGGCAACAGTCCATCTGGAAACCACCATCAGCTACTCGGCGAAGGTGAGCATCCCCGCCGACACACCGGAGGACGACCGCGAGCAGGCCGCTTACGACGCGGCGTACGACGAGCTCGGCGAGATCTGCGCGTCCTGCCAGGGCTGGGATCAGAACTGGAGCAAGGACGAGGGCGAGTACGAGCCGATCCATGACGAGCCGGTGGTGTACTCATGAGCAGCCACACCGCTACGCCATTCCACATGTTCCGGACCATCGCGGGCGTCGTCACCGACACCCGGGCCGCGCCCTGCTGGGTGTCCATGCCCGAGCCCGTTGTCGGCGCTATGCCGGTGGTCGTGGTCGACCTGCGCTCCCACGACGACGCCCGCGCGTGGGCCGAGCACATCGGGCTGACCGACCCCGGCTCGGTTCAGGTCGAACCCCGCCTCGGCGAGACGAAGGTGTCGTTCGTCGGCGACTGGCTGGGCTGGCGGGTGCTGCTCACCGGACGACAGAGCGCAGCGGTCGAGGCGGTGTTGGCGTCGTGATGGAGACGAAGTTCGACACGACCATCCCGCATGGCGACCCGCGCCTGACGATCACCCTCGTCGGCCATCACGACCTGTTCCGGTTCGCCGTCAACATGCTCGACGACCAGTGCGAGTTCGCCGAGGCGGGCCGTAAGTCACTCGCCCAACTTCGCGACCACGTCGGCCCCGACCGGTTCGACCCGTGGGCTCGCAACATGCTCGGCGACGACCGCTACAACCGCCTATCCGGCTATCGGTCCTTCGAGCACCCCGAGGAGGACCTGTGATCACCAACCCGGCAATGGCGCCCATGCACCTCGATCATCTCGCCGATCATGAGCGGTCCGTGTCCACCACCGACAAGATCTCCGCCCTCTACTGCGCGGTTTCGTTCCTCGTGCACGGCGAAACCAGCCTGGCCACGGCGTCGCTCGACCGCCTCGACGACGACGTGGTCGCCCTGGCCGCCACCGTCGGCACCTACCTGTCCATCCTCGCTGAGCAGGTGCTGGCAGAACGTGCCAATCCCTACCACCTCAGTGAGGACCAGGGCGGGTTCCCGGTCGGGGCCGGATCCAGGAGGGCGATATGAGGCTGCTCGACGTCTTCAGCGGTGCAGGCGGTAGCGCTATGGGCTACTACCGAGCGGGCTTCGAGGTTGTCGGCGTTGATCTGGTGAACCAACCGCGGTACCCGTTCGAGTTCATCCAGGGCGACGCACTGGAGTACCTCGCCACCGCGGAACTGTCCGGCTTCGACGCCATCCACGCCTCGCCGCCGTGCCAGGACCATTCGCCGCTGCGTTCGCGGGCGGGGGAACACGGCACCGGCTGGTTGCTACAGGCCACGCTGGACCAACTCGCCGCGCAGCCCGTGCCCTGGATCGTCGAGAACGTGTCCGCCGCGCACAACCGGGCTGACTTCCTGCTGTGCGGCGAGATGTTCGGCTTACGGACCGTACGGCACCGCAGGTTCACGGTCGATTCCCGAATCGCTGACCTGCTGATCGTGCCAGCGCACAACCGGCACCGTCGGCCGACCAGCACAAAAAACCGGGTGGCCGCGTTGGCCGAGGGTCACAACTTGTCCATCACCGGCAACGTCGGCGTGCACGCGGGACCGCTATGTATGGGCATTGACTGGATGACCGGTGACGAACTGTCGCAGGCCATCCCCCCGGCCTACACCCAGTTCATCGGCGAGTGGCTGCTGGCTGCGATCACGGGCGAGGTGGTCGCGTGACGTACCTACGCAGCGCAATCACCACAACCTCGGTGACGGTTCGGCCTTCGGCGGCGGCCCTGGCTTTGGCCGCCGCCCACAACTGCTCCTCGACCCGCACTGAGCGTGGCGGTGTGTGGGTGTCCTTCATCTCAGGCCGCCCACGGACCGAAACGCTTGGTGGACTCCGCTCCGGCGAGGTTGAACGGGTGGTGCGCGGCCAGCACGAGGCCATGAATGCGGCCCTTCGGCACCTCGCACTTGCGGATGACCGCGCGGCAGTTGCCCTTGTGGGCGGTGCAGGTGCATTCGATCAGCACACCGGCTTGGCCGGTGGGGGTCTGGACGTCTTCGACGATACGGTCGGTGGGTGTCATGACCCAACCATAGCTCGTGTCCATACAAGTGTCAATACACGGGAGGTGGCTGGATGAGCCTCTTCACCGACGCCACCCTGCTGCTGTCGCTGACCGCCAACGCCGGGCTCGGCATCGCCGTCGCGTACCTCGTCGAACGGCGCCGCCAACCTGGGCCGAAGCCGGACAAGCCGCGTGCCGCCAACCGCAACAGGCAGGTATCCGTGCCAGCACATCCGCTGCCGATGCCCGTCGTCTACCAGGAGGTGACACGGCTGCCGGTGCTGGACGGCGACGTCACCGAGGTCCGCGACAAGACCCGGCTGGATCTGCTCAAGCAGCACACCGAACGCGGCTGGCGGGCGAGGAGGGGCGAATCGTGATCTACACACGAATCACTGAGGTCACCGTCTGCGCGCTGCCCGACGACGACATCAACTACGACCTCTATGTCGTGCAGGTTCAGTGGCGGGGTGGCGAGAGCCATGCCGTCGTGCGCCACAAGCAGTGCCTGAACGCTGCTGGCGAGTGGGACTGGGAGCCGTCGCCGAGCAACCGCGAAGACGACTGGATCGCTGACCACCGGTTCAACTACCAGACCGCGCTTGAGATGGCCTGTCGGGTCGCCCCGACGGTCATGTGCAACGGGCGTACCGCCGCAGAGGTGGCAGCCGATGCGTGAAGTCCTGCTCTTCGCCGCACTCATGGCCGCGTTCTGCACCGCCGGATGGTTCATCGGGATGGCCGTAGCGAAACTACGCAACCGCCGCGACGACCTGATGGCGCTCGCCAACGCCACCCGCCCCCGCTGCACCGCGCCCACGCCATGCGGCTGCCCGCTGTGCGCGCAGACCGACTACTGGTTCTTCGGCGCCTTCGTCGCCATCGCCGTCAACAACCCCGACCTGACCGCCGTCGGCCGCGCCATCACCGCCGACTTGTACGGGCTACCTGAGGAGGACCCGTCATGACCCGCTTCCGCCACTGGTTTATCGCCGCCGCCATCGTGTGCTGGCTCGCCGGCCTGACCCTGGTCAGCCTCTATTTCGGTTGGTTCACCTGGGCGGCCACACCGCAGGGCAAGGCCACCCTCGCGGGCGTCATGTTCGTCGCCCTCGCCACGTGGCTGACCGGCGTCGCCATCCGTGACGCCCGACGCAGGCGAGCCGCCCGTGAGGCGCAGGAGTGGGACGACCTCGACGAATGGGAACGGCAGATGTACGCCGGTATGGGGCACTGGCTCGACCATGACAACCTGCCGGTGCGGCCCATCACCCGCACCGACATGGACCGCGAGGACGAGCGGCTAACTACCACCGTGGTGGTCCCCGCCGCCGGCGGATGGCCGCAGCCCCAGTCGCCGAGGCTCACTGACTGGGCCGTCTCCGCTGCCGCACCCGCTCCACTGCCGCCCCGCTACTGGCTGGGCGAATCCAAGCCGATGGCCGAGGTGGAGTCCCTGTACGGAGCCGCCGCTTGGTTCACCAATGACATGCGCACCGGCGTCGACGTCGCCGCGGGCATGCATCGGGCCTTCGTCGACGCGCCCGTGTCGCCTGCCGCCCCGCCCAACTACCACGCGCGTCACGACGCCGAAGACCGACGGCCGGCCGCGCACGTCATCGGCTACGACCGGGCGGCGTTGCGCGTGCTGAACGAGGCCACCGGCGCGTGGCCGATCGTGCGTGAGCTTGTGGGGGCTGGTGCCTGATGGGCTACGCCTACTACACCCTCCCCGACGGACGCGAGGCTGGTTACGGCGTCGAAGCGACCTGCGACGCGCCCGACTGCAGCACCGAAATCGACCGCGGTCTCGCATACCTGTGTGGCGAGAACCCATTGGGCGACGAGTACGGCTGCACCGGCTACTTCTGCGACAAGCACCTGTTCATGGGCGGCCCAAGCCAGTTGTGCGAGCCCTGCCTTGACCGTTGGGACGCGGACGCAAGGGCGGAGGCCACGTCATGACCGCCGACCTGCGTGCCCGCCTCACCGCCCCGCCGCCCGGCGCAGCCCTCCTGCACTGGGACGCCGACAACACCCTCGCCACCTTCGCCACCTGGCTCCGCTCCGCCGAAGCCGGACGCCTCGCCGTCGGTGGCCGCAAGTTGAAGACCGGCGAAGCAGCCGTCGTGCGGGCGTCACTTCAGGCGCTGGCTGACGCGGTTGGCGGGTCGGTCCCGCTGGTGCCGACCGACCCGAACGTCGGCGTGCCCGACGCACCGGTCGTCAGCGGCGCCAAGGTGCGGGTCCGTGCGAAGGAGGAGGTGGGCGGCGATGGGTGACCTGCTGCACGGGCCCACCCACGACGCCGAGGAGTGCGAGGACCGTCCGTGCGACTGGCACATCGCGCTGTCGCTCGCCGCCGATGTGAAGCGGCTGACGGCGGAGTTGGCCGAGCAGCGCGCCTGCCATGACATGGACGTCCGTTCCATGCTTCGCATGCAGGGCACGGTCAGCGCGCTGACCGCCGAGGTGCGCACCTGCACTGAGGTCGCCCGCATTGCTCAGTACCACGCCGACAAGTTCAAGGCTGATCGTGACGCTGCGATTGAACACCTCGCCGCCGCCAATGCCGAGATCGACCGTCTCAAGGCGGCCAACGCCAACCTCATCCGCAACGCGGAGATTCTCGCCGACGAGATCGTGCTCGGGACGACGGCCACGTTCGGCACGTCCAGCATCGTCTCGCCGATGGTCGAATGGTGGGAGGACAAGCCGTGACCCGCATGGATGACCGACTCAAGGACTGCGAGACCCACGCAGACGCCCTTACCAGGGAACTGGCGACAGCGACCGAGGTGGCCCGCCGAAACAAGCAGCACTACGGCCTAGCGGTCGTCCGCATGGAAGAGCTTGAAGCCGACCTCGCCACCGCCAACGCCGCGCTGACCTCGGTGGCCGACCTGCTCGACGAGGCCAGAACCGCGCGGGACGAGGCACGGGCGGAACTCAGCGAAGCCAGGCAGCGGGTTCGCGACCGCGACAAGTGGCTCAGCGACCTCGAAGACGCAATGCCGGAAGGGGTGGACGTAGAGAGCCTGCCGCAGAGTCTGCGGCTGTGGGTCCAGGGTGTCGCCGAGACGGAGCAGGAACTTCGCGTCGAACGAGATGAGGCCCGCGACGTGGTCGACACCTGCCACGAGTACAGCCTGGGCCTCGCCCGCGAACTCGGTGACGTCCGCGCCGAACTGGCCCGCTTCACCGCCGCCCCGCTGCCCGCCACCGACCCAGCCGTCACCAACTGGACGGCGGTGGCCACCGAACGCGACGCCGCACTGGAAGACGCGAAGCAGGCGTGGTTCTACCTCGCCCGGTCGCGGGCCGAGGTGGCGGAGGAGATCGCGGTGGCCATCGAGCAATGGGGCGCCGACTTCGAGGACGACGACGACTGGGAAGAGGCCATCAACGCGTCCAAGGACTGCGCCCGCCTTGCCCGCCAGCACGCCACCGCACCGACGGAGGCCGAGTCATGACCGTGCCCGCAGTGAGCGTGTGCCCGACGTGCCTCGGCGAGGGCTGGGTTGACCACGAGACCAGCCGCGAGACGAACGACGACGGGTGGGCCTACACCTACGCGCGCCCCTGCCCCGAATGCCACTGCATCTGTGGCGGGCCGCTGGGGCACCGGTGCGAGCTGCTCGACGACATCGTCGAGGACCAGCGCATGGTGCGCCGGGCGGACCGATGACCGCGCCCGCGACCACCCGCCGCGTTACCCCGACCGCGGTACGCCTGCTGTCCGCCGACGCCGACCGCACCGACTGGCTCGCCGCGCGCCGTGACGGCGTCGGCTCTTCCGACGTGGCCGCCATCCTCGGGGTGTCCGACTACGCCACTGCCATGCACGTGTGGCTCGACAAGCGCGGCGAACTGGACGACACGGCCGGCGAGGCCGCACGGTGGGGAACCCTCATCGAGGACGTGGTAGCCCGCGAGTGGGCGCGCATTAACCGCTCCGTCATCACCCGCGTCGGGTTGGTCGCTCGCCACGATCAGCCGTGGATGCGAGCCACGCTGGACCGCCGCGTCGGGGAGTGCCCGCTCAACCGGGAGCAGCGCGAGGCCTGCGCACTGGAGATCAAGTGCCGCAGCGCCTTCAAGGCCGACCGGTGGCGCGCCGACGTACCAGACGACGTGCTGGCCCAGACCGCGTGGCAGATGGCCGTAACTGGCTACAACCACATCCACGTTGCGGTGCTCATCGGCGGCAACGACTACCACCAGACCGTCGTGCGTCGCGACGTTGACCTTGAGTTCTACATCGTCGGCGAGGTCGCACGGTTCCGCGTCGACCACCTGCTCACCGACACACCGCCGCCGTGGGACATGAGCAAGGCGGCCGCGCTCAACGCGCTCGACGCGATGATGCACCCCGACCGGGTCGGTGAGATCGACCTGAACGGCTTCGACGCAGTAGAGGCGTACGCCGCCGCCTCGGCCGCCAAGTCACAGGCCGACCGCGAACTGAAGGCGGCCCGCGCCGAGTTGGCCCGCCTGGCCGACGGCCGGCGTTACGTCAAGTTCGCCGATCGGCTGGCATACGAGTTCGGGCCGGTCAACCGCAGCACCTGCGACCTGACCGCGCTGGCCGAGCGGTGGCCCGACGCCTACGCCGACACCGTCACCGACAAGACCCATTACTCGCTGCGGCTCGCGGCCGAGTACCGCCAGTCAGGAGACGACACATGACCAGCGCCCTGCGCGCCCGCGCGTCCGCCAACGGCACCGAACTGTCGACGCTACCCACGGGCACCGACACCAGCACCGACGAAGCGCTGCCCACCATCGAGTACGACGGCGCCATCGTCGACGCCGAGCAGGTCCCGGTGCACGTCGCGTTCGCCCGCGTCATGGCCGACGTGCAGTCCATCAGCAAGGGCGACCGTCGCGACGACGTCGGCGGCCGGTACAACTTCCGCGGCGTGGACCGGGTCGTGAACGCGGTCGGGCCGGCGCTGCGCCGGCACGGCGTGCTCGCCGTTCCGGTGCGGGTCTTCGACATCGAGTACCGCGAGGCCCGCACGTCCAAGGGCACCGTCATGCAGGACTGCACGCTGAAGGTGTCGTGGTGCGTGATCGGCCCGATGGGCGACGCCCTGCCGCAGACCCTGGAGTCGGCCGGCCAGGCCAACGACACCGGCGACAAGGCCACCGCGAAGGCGATCAGCGTGGCGCAGCGGGTGCTCTGGCTGACCGCGCTGCAGGTGCCCACCCAGGACCCAGCCAACGAGGTCAGCCACGACCGCGGGGAGGCTCCCGCACCGAAGCCGGGCGACTACCGCGACGAGGCGATCCATCCCGGCACGTCGCTGGGGCGGCTGCGCACCATGCGGGTGGAGGTGCAGCGGCACGGGCTGGGCGACGTCGAGGTGGTCAACGAGAGCGGCGATGAGGAGAAGCTCCTCACGCTGATCGACCGGATCGGGGCCGAGCGCCGCGGTACGGGTGAGCCGACATGAGTGATCACTTGAGATCGATTGAGCTGATCGAAGCTCTAGCTCCAGGTTGCTCGGAGCTCAAGTCGACCACCATCGACGGCTCGCCCGTCAGTAAGGCCCGGGCGAGGTTCACCAAGCGCGGTGGCGTGTACCACCCGAGCGAGAACCGTGATGCCGAGCAACGAACCGCATGGCACTTGAAGCGACTTTGCCCACAGCCGATGACGGGGAACGTCGCGTTGTCGTGCATGTTCTTTCGGCCAAATCGCCAACGGGTGGACGCCGACAATCTCCTCAAGCACGTGTGTGACGCCGCCAATGGCGTGCTGTGGTTGGACGACAGTCAGGTCACAGCGATTGCCGCAGTGGTGGAGTTGGACGCTCAGCGTCCGCGATCGGTCATCACTTTTGCCCGAGCTGAGTCAACGCTGAAGCGGGACAGGGGCGTTGTGCTCGCCTGCGAGCACTGCGGCGCCCCGTTCACCAAGAAGAGCAAGCCGCAGAAGATGTGCTCGCAGGCGTGTCAAATCGCGGCCCAACGCATTCGCGTCCGCGCCGCATCCACCAATCCCCGCACGCCATGCGAGACGTGCGGCGGCCCCACATCAAAGGGCGGCGTCAAGCGCTGCCGGTCGTGCTGGAAGACGCGTTCAACACCAAATACCGACCGCGACGCCCTCGACTCACCCGGCGTCGTCATCCGCATCTACACAGAGGAGCCCACCGCATGAGCGCCAACCTCAACGGCAAACTGCCCGACGGCGACCGCAACGGCCTCGCCGCCATCGCCTCCGAACTCATCGAGAGCCCCAACCGGGTCCACGTCATCATCGCTCTGCTCGACTGCTCCAAGGTGACCACCAACACCGACAGCGGCGACGTCGTGCCCACCGCACGCATCCGCCGCATCGAGGCTATCAAGGACCCCGAGGACGGTCGGCGCATGCGGATGCTGCTCCGTCGCGAGTGGGAGCGGCGCACCGGCAAGACCGTGCTGCCCTTCGAGATGGAGGAGGAGATGCGCTCCGCGTTCGGGGACGACGAGGACTCGCCGTGACCCTGCGCGCCCTGGTTGCCCGCCGCTACTGCGACGTACACGCGGCCGGGCTCCACGTCTGCGAGATGGGCCAGCAGGTTGGCAACACCGCTGCGGCGGCGTGCGTCGAGTGGCTCGAGTCTGCGGAGATCGTCGGCCTGGTGGATGCCGACGATGAGCACGTGCTGCGCCTGTTGGTCAAGAGCATCCAGGAGGAGGGCTGATGGCCGACTATCCGACCGAGCCGTGCCGGTCCTGCTCGACGCCCATCATCTGGGCGGTCACCCGCAACGGCCGCGACATGCCCGTGACCGCCGAGCCGCGCGCCGACGGCAACGTGCATCTGGTCGAGCGGACCGGTATGGCGCCGCTCGCCGAGGTGCTGGGCGTGGCCAAGCGGTTCGCCAAGACGATGCGGGTCAGTCACTTCGCGGACTGTCCGCAGGCTGATCGGTGGAGGACGCGATGACCACCGCCATCGAGCGGGAACGCCACCGACGTAGCTGTCGAGTCCGGGCGGGCATCGGGGAGCGTCTGCACAGCCGTCACCGCAACGTGACCGTCGACCCAGTAGCCGTCGAGCGGGCGTGTGCGGGCGAAGCCATCCGGCTCACCCAGCCGGAGGTCACCCAGGCCGTCGAGCGGTTGCGGCGGGCGGGCCTGTCGATCCTGCAGACCGCGATCCGGCTGCGGGTGGCGCCCAGGACGGTCAGCCGGCACTGGCTCAAAGCGCAGAGGTTATCCACAGGCTCCACCACATCTGACCTGGGTTATCCACAGCCGCATCCACTCATAGATGTCCACACGAACGGTTGATCGCAAATCACGAGAGGGGGCATTGTGCTCGATAAGATCGGAACGGCCGGAACGGGTGCGTCAACACCCAGTCCCGGCCTGACCGAAGTTCTGCGCCTTACTGAGGAAGGCTGCCCCCCGGCTATGCCGAAGGTTACCTGCGCGTTGCGTACGCGCGTCAAGCCCATCCCGCTGTCGCCTATCTGGTTGCTAACCCCTCCGGGAACCCTTCCCACGGGGGTTCCGGATGGCTCGTAGCGAGGCAAGACTCCTCGTTGACATCTGGTCGGACCCGGAGTTCCGATCCCTCTCGCCCGGCGCGCAGTGGACGTTCATGTTCCTGCTCAGCCAGGCCGACCTGGCCCACGACGGCGTCATAGCATTGCGCGAGACGCGCTGGTCGCGGTCGGCTGAGGGGCTGACTCTCGACAAGCTCCAACGCGACCTTGACGAGCTGCACGCGGCCCGGTTCATCGTGCTCGACCGCGATGAGCAGGAGTTGTTGGTGCGCTCCTTCATTCGCCGCGACAAGGTGTATCGCCAACCGAACGTGCTACGTGCGGCAGCCGATCACTTGTCACTGGTGTCAAGCGCTGTCATACGTCACGCGTTGGCAGTCGAGCTGTCCCGAATCGTGGAACTCGACGACTTCAAGCCCGACTCGGCCTCCGTCCTCGCAGAGATGTGCGCGGCACTCCCCGAGCCGACCTTGCCTGTTCAGAACCCTTCCGGGAACCCTTCCGGGAACCCCTCCGCAGAGGCTAACCCGGAGGGATCCCAACTACGCCCCGGAGTACGGGGAATGGTTAAGGCCGTAACTACTGGGTTCCCCGTTCTCCTTACTCCGGAATCCGAGTCCCAACCCCCCTCACTTCGTGAGGGGGGTTCGGGGGGAGGTGTCACGCGAAAGCGCGCCGCCGTTGACGGCACGCGGCTGCCCGCCGACTTCACCGTCACACCCGAGATGGTCGCGTGGGCCAGGGAGCACACACCGCTGGTGGGCGGCAAAGAGACCGACGCCTTCGTCGACTACTGGCACGCAGTGCCTGGCAGCAAAGGGAAAAAGCTCGACTGGCTCGCCACCTGGCGCAACTGGATGCGCCGCGAGCAGAAGGAAGCCGAGCGCCGACCAGCCCGCGCCTCCTCACCGAACGGCATCCGCGAGTCCACCACCGACCAGCGCGTCAACGCCGCCCTCGCCTTGTCAGCCAAGTTCGAAGCCATGGAAACCCCGGAGATCGAATGACACCCGCCGAGACCGCGAAAGTCCTGGCCAAGATGGCCGCCTACGACCAACGCACCGTTGGTGAGTCGGACGTCCTTGCGTGGTACGACATCCTCGGCCACCTCGACATCGACAGCTGCCTCGCCGCCGTCACGATTCACTACCGGGAGAACACCTCCAGGCCGTGGCCATCGGAGATCCGCAAGCTGGCCACCGACCTACGCGTCCGGTCCCGGTCAAGCGACGAACGCCGCCAACGGGTGATCGAGGCTGGCCCGGGTCGGCCGACCCGCACTGGCAACGACATGGTCCGGTACGTGCTCGCTGCCCTAGCTGACGCAGGCCAGGACCCGAAGAACGGCAAGTTCCTCGGTAAGCAACGCGCAGGCGACATCGCCGAGGAGGCGGTGCGGCGCTGGCTCGTGATGACCGACCCGATCCACGCCGAGGAGACCGCCGATGCCTAAGCGAATCCAGCGCAAACGAATGAAGGGCTGGCGCATGCCCGAGGGTGCGGTCTACGTCGGACGTCCGTCCAAGTGGGGCAACCCGTACCGCACAGTTCGCGTCGGGTGGGTAGTCGGTCCGTACGGCCACGAGTACTGGACCGAACCCGGCCAGGAGCGCGGCGTCGCGGTCAGGCACTTCCGCGAGGACGTTGTGTCTGGTCGGCCGCCGTACGACGAACTGGATCCAGCCGAACTTGCAGGCCTTAGCCTCGCCTGCTGGTGCCCACCCGATCAGCCATGCCATGCCGACGTCCTGCTCGAGCTGGCAAACCAAGACCCACGGGGGACCAACCCGGAAGGAACCGAACACGCATGATCAAGCGAACCCTCGCACTCATCGCGGGCACGCTGCTGGGAGGCCTGCTCCTGGCCACCCCCGCCCACGCCACACCCGTGCCCAGCCCGTCCCCGTCGCCGACACCCACCGTCACGACGCCGGCCGACCCGTGCGCGCTACCGTCGCCGACCGCCACCCTTGAGGAGATCCCGCAGGTGGAAGGCAAGGCGCTCGACATGCGCCGTCGCCCGAAGCTGCCGCTGCCGGTGCACTGCTTCGTGACCTTCGTCCACCAGTGCGAGCACGAGACCGACGTGACCCTGCACAACCCGATCCCACACATCGTGATCAAGTACCGGGTGGCGGACGAGGACACAACCCGCACGCTGAGCTTCGGCGAGACGGAGACGTTCCCGATCTCGGTGAGCCCGTTCAAGGTGTTCATCGTCCTCGACGACGAGGGCACGCATCCGTTCCTGGTGACCGTGCACCGCTACGTCGAGCCGAAGGGCTGCCAAACCGCCTCCCCGTCGCCGTCGGTGTCCCCGTCGGCGCCGGTCACCGAGTCGCCGGAGCCGCAGCTGCCGGTCACCGGGACGAACTACGTGCCCGCCATCGGTGCCGCTGGTGGCGCGACCGCGCTGCTACTCGGCATCGGCGTATGGGCGCTCGTCTCACGTCGGCGCAGGAGCGCGGCGTGAGCGACCCGCGAACCCTCGCGATCAGCGAGGACGACAAGAGCACCTGGCCCACGTGTCAGCGGTGCGGCCACGCCATCCGGCGATCCGCGCAGGTCTGCGACGAGGCCTGGAAGCACTCGCCGTGCGACCTCGAAAACGGATGCGTGCCGGAGTTTCCCCTGTTCGAGGACTGACCGACCGTCGGGCGGGCACCGCGCGTGCCCGCCCGGCACAACCCCGGAGGAGAACCCCCCGATGCCCACGTACCAGCAACGCCCTGATGGAACCTGGGGACCAGCCCCGTCGCTGCCCTGGGCTCTCGGCTACGACGCGGAGGTGACCGGCCAACGCTGGAGTTTGTTCGACCGCGATCGGTTGGTGGCGTCGGGGACGAATCGCACCCGCATTGGTCGAGCCCTAGCGATGCGCCGCGCCATCCGTCGTGATCGCACCCGGACCGCCGATGCCGCCTGAGCGTCCCTCACGCGCCGCCGGACCGGCCGCGGTCACACGGACCGGTCCCGCCCGTAAGGCCGCCCACGTGGCTCCTGGAGGCCTCGGACGACGGTTCTGGACGGAGGGGTGAGATGAACATGGATGAGCGCGCCTGGGACCAGGCATACCGCGCCGCGAAGAGTCGTCGCGATGACGCCGTCAAGGCCGCCGAGCAGGCCTTGTCCGATTGGCTGCGGATCAACCCACCGCAGTACATGACGCTGAATGGCCGCTGGGAGTACCACCCGATCAGCCATCCGGACCGATACGGGATAGGGCTCCTGCCACGTGGTGAAGCCACCGCCACGGCACACGGCACGGGTCGGATCGTGTTTCGTGCAGATGGGGCCGCAGCTGAGTTGTGGGAGTTGGCTGAGTGACCCTCTACGGCACGCCCCGCCCCGCCACCCACCGGCCGCCCCGCCGCGTGCCGTGGCTGGCCTGCGTCGTCGCAGCCCTGGTGTGCACCGTCGTCGGCTCGGTCGGCTGGATCGTCCTCACCGCCCGCACCGACCGGGCCCACCTCGACGCCGGGCAGGCCACGTTGACCCGGGCCTGGAACCTGCAGATCGCCGAGGTGGATGTGCCTGCGGCGCTACCGGCGCCGGGCGGGCCGATCGGACGGATGTGGATTCCGCGACTCGGCCTGAAGCTG